>OCVV011299949.1_pt1 | contig 30836 bp, 21 predicted proteins | sample 1539721 | NCBI WGS metagenome assembly OCVV01 (sample SAMN02144230, study PRJEB22623) | gut metagenome | biome: sheep rumen | host: Ovis aries | place: New Zealand | reverse complement strand
TGTTGCAAAAGTTCTTTTAAAAGGGGTCTGGGGCGACAGCCCCAGTGGGGCAAATGGGGCGAAGCCCCATCTCCCCTCACTCCAGCCGAGTCTGTCTGTACGAATGTACAGACCTGACGAGGCCCAGCTTCGCACTATCTTGCTCCGCGTTCAAGGCAATAGAGCCTAAGCTATAAACTATGGCGCGTGGCGGTGCAGGGTTTTCCCTGCCGAATGTACAGACCTGACGAGGCAAAATCTGCACTATTTTGAGCTTATCGACAGACTGACTCCGCCTGAGCTAAGGCGGAGTTTTTTGTGTTTTGCCGTATATGGAATAGAGGTATACTATTTATAATAGAAAATAACAAAGCGGTATTCAAAAGGTTACAAAAAGGGTACAAAAAATTGTGCAGAAAATCAGCCCCTCGGGCAGGCTTGAAAAGCTTGCTTTTGGGGCTTAAATGGGCGATTTTTCGGACTTTTTGCGACAAAATATGCGGTTCTAAAAGGCTTGTTTTTTACTATACAAAATAATAATTCAGTAACAATTTCGGAACAAACCCGAAATTACCGACGTCTAAATGCACAAAAACGATAGATTTTTTTGTGACGTTTTTGTTCGTGGTTACAAAGTGGTTTCCGAAAAGCTTCAAATTGGTGACAAAGTATGTTATAATAGGGACAGTTCAGAGAACAATGGTTTATAAACATCGGCCGTCAAAGGGAAAGTGAACGGTCAAAAACGAAAAAGGAGTGTTATTTTTGCGTACCAAGGGTGAGATAGTCAAGCTGGCGTCTATTATATGTGCGATCACAATTACAGCAGGCGTTGGCGCTATGGCGATTGACTCAAAGGCGATAGCAAAGGATTACAAGGCAGCAGACAGACAGGTATCTGTAGAGGAGCAGGTAGCAATAGCACAGCCTCTCAAGGGTGCGTCTGTAAATTCAGTTGAGCTTAAAAACGGAACTGCTGTTACATACGATCAGCTTGTTCTTGACCAGCAGGCAGTGATCAGCGAGCAGAAGGTCGCTGTTATAGAGGCTGCTGAGGCAAAGGCTAAAAAGGAAGCTGCAGACTCGGCAAGTGCTGCAAAGGCTGCTCTTGATGAGAAGAATGCTCAGGAGAAGAAGGTAGCCGAGGCAGAGAAGAGAGCTGCAGAAGAGAAGAAGAAGGAAGAGGCTGCTAAGAAGGCAGCTGAGGAAGCAAGAGCTCAGGAAGTACAGACTCAGGTACAGGTTATCGAGTACGTTGAGGTAGTTGAAGAAGAGCCTGAGGAAGAAGAAACTGCTTCTGTACAGACTACAGAGACAAAGACCGAAGAGAAGTCCGAGAGCACTGAGAAGAAGGCAGCTGTTACAACAACAACACCTGCAGCAAGCAGCTCATCTGATGACGATGACGGACTTTACATGAATCCTACATACAATCCCGACTGGAACAGCAGCTCACATCTGTCAAGCTGGAGCGGCGTTTACAACGGACCTTCGGGCAAGGAGACATATTACAACCTCAATATGAGCGGTGTTGTTTCTATCATGAGAGGTATGGGCTTCAGCGAGGATAAATATCCTTACTGGGTAAGAGATGACGGATGCAAGATGCTCGGCAAGTACGTTATGGTAGCTGCTGACCTTGGCATCAGAGCAAGAGGAACTCTCGTTCCTACGTCGCTTGGTACAGGAATCGTCTGCGACACAGGCGGATTTGCAGCAAGCAACAGATATCAGCTCGATATCGCAACAAACTGGTAATTCAAAAAGAGCAGCCTTCGGGCTGCTCTTTTTTAGGTAATAGGTAATAGGGAATAGGTCTGTAGGTAATAGGGAATAGGGAATAGGGAATAGGGAATAGGTATGGTGTCCGCTTTGCGGACGATGCCCATTCGGGCACGTAGGTAGTGCGGACTTTTTCATTTGCTGCTCTTAGGATAGGTTATAGGTTATAGGTTATAGGATAAAGGTTTTAGGTTATAAATTTTAGGTTATAGATTATAGGCTGGTTTTTCTATTTTTCCAATGCCAACCTATCACCTAGGGGTATGGGGCAAAGCCCCATTAAAAATCATCGCCGAAGGCGATACATTACCTATTCCCTATTCCCTATTCCCTATTCCCTATTACCTATAGACCGGTTCCCTTCTAAAAGTACGTTTTTATCATCTCACGGACTGCACGCTCGGCTTGTTCAACCTCTCGTCTGAACTCCTGCGCCGAAACCCTGAGTGCCCCTCCGCCCATGATGATGACCTGCTCCAGCCCGTCAGAGGTCGCTACCCTGACACGGTGCTCCTTTGAGAGCTGATGAGCTGTCCTTTCAATGTAGGTGTCGGCGGTCTCGGCTTCTTTGGTGTAAACAACGCTGATACCGCTGTGCTCTTCGATCTCACGGTGCTCGCCCTTTACACGGTAGGCATCAAACACGACTATCAGCTCGCACTGCATAAAGCCCCGATAGTTCGCCATGCGGTTGATAAGCTCAGCCCTTGCAAGGTCTAAGCTCTTCTGCGCCAGCTTTTTGAGCTCCTCCCACGCAAATATTATGTTGTAGCCGTCTACAAGCACATACAAAGGCCCTTTGGGAACAGGCTTTGCTTTGGTTTTCGGAGATACCTCACGGGGCTTTCTCATTGCCTGCTCGGGGCGGCGCTTTACCTCGCCGTAGGTGCGCTCAAAGATCGCCATGAGCTCTTTGTCATCGGCTGCTCTGCGGACAAAGCTGTCAGCTCTGAGCTTCATTTCCTCGGCTTCTTCCTCAATGCTCTTCTTCGGGGAGGCGCTTACGTGCATAAGCTCGTTTGCTTCGTTCCACGGCACAACATAGCCTGAGCCGTGTGAGCAGAACACCGAATCCGCAGTGTTATGAAGGTCTTTGTCGGGGTCATAGGCAATGCTCTCTATGACCTCGTCGGCGTTATTGCAAAGGTCATAGCCGTCAGCCTCGGTGAAGAGGTGTCCGAGCCCCTTTGTGTAGGCGGAGACCTCTGTGTGGTAAAACCGAAGCCCCGATACAGGCGCTCTGCCTGTGATGACTGAGCTTTCGCCGTCAGTGTCGGGAGGGGAGACCTGCGCCCCCATTTTGTCAAGGTCGGTGAGGGCTCTGCCGACGTTTGCAGAGGGTATCTCCAGTCTGAATGAATAGTACGGCTCCAGCAGAACATTCTCGGCATAGCGGAGCGCCTGCCTTACTGCCCTGTAGGTTGCCTGTCGGAAGTCGCCGCCCTCGGTGTGCTTTATGTGCGCCTTGCCTGCCGTGAGCACTATCCTCATATCCGTGATCGGCGAGCCTGTCAGTACGCCCCTGTGTGAGCGCTCCTTCAGGTGGGTGAGAATGAGCCTTTGCCAGTTCTTCGCAAGGCTGTCCTCGCTGCATTCGGAGGTAAATTCAAGTCCGCTTCCCCTCGGCAGAGGTTCAAGCCTTAAATGTACCTCGGCATAGTGGCGCAAAGGTTCAAAGTGGCCTGCGCCCTCGGCAGGAGAGGCTATAGTCTCTCTGTAGGCTATTCTTCCCTCGCCGAATTCAGCCTCTATACCAAAGCGCTCCGAGAGTATCCGTTTGATGACTTCAAGCTGTACCTCGCCCATGAGGGAAATGTTTATCTCTCTTGTCTGCTCGTTATAGCCTGCCGAAAGAGTAGGGTCTTCGGCTTCAAGGATCTTTAGCGCCCTCAGAAGAGTGTGCTCATCAATACCCTCGGGAGGAGACACACGGTAGCTGAGCACAGGCTCAAGCACAGGCCTGAACTCTCCCGACCCGTGTCCGAGCGCCTGCCCTGCATAGCAGCCCGATAGTCCGAGTACTGCACATACCTGACCTTGCTCGGCTGTTTCGGTGTTTGTGTATTTTTCGCCGTTGTATATTCTGATACGGCTGACCTTTTCGGAAAGCTCGTTCCCTTCACGGTCGGTGTAGGTGACAATATCACGGACGCTGAGAGCTCCGCCTGTTATCCTCATATAGCTGAGCCTTGCCCCTGAGCCGTCCTCGGCTATTTTGTAGACACGGGCAGAGAACTTCTCCCTCTTTTCATGCACTGTGATATATCTGCTCATGCAGTCGAGAAACTTGTCCACACCCTTGAGCCTTAATGCCGAGCCGAACATACAGGGAGTAACCTCGCCCGAAGCTATCGCATCTCTGATACTCTCATCGCTGAGAGAACCGCTTTCGAGATATTCGTTCATCAGCCCCTCGCCTGTGACGGACAGAGCTTCAAAAAGCTCGTCCTCGGGGAGTGACATATCAACACAGCCTGCGGAAAGCTTCGCCTGACAGGAGCGCAGTGCAAATGCCTTGTCAGCGTTTGGCATATCGGTTTTGTTTATGAAAATAAAGGTCGGTATGCGGTATTTCCTGAGAAGCTTCCACAGTGTGAGCGTGTGGCTCTGTACACCGTCAACGGCGCTGACAACAAGCACTGCCGAATCTATCACCGAGAGCGTTCTCTCGGTCTCTCCCGAGAAGTCAACGTGCCCGGGAGTGTCAAGCAGAGTGTAGGATATGCCGCCGTACTCAAAGACTGCCTGCTTTGAAAAGACCGTGATCCCCCTGTCACGCTCGATAGGGTCGGTGTCGAGAAATGCGTCCTTGTGGTCAACACGGCCGAGCTTTCTTATTGCTCCGCAGGTGTAAAGCATGGCCTCGGAGAGGGTGGTCTTTCCCGAGTCAACGTGCGCAAGTATTCCTATGACTGCTCTTTTCATGAAATCAGCTCCGTAAAAAAGATACTCCTATTATAACAGAAGAGCACTGAATTGTAAAGCGCTGAGCGCAATTTTGAAAAAAGCTCTTGTAATGGAGAAGGATTTGTGGTATACTTATTTTTGAATAATATTATTGTTCGGGGAGGTATGTCCGATGGCTAAGAAGAGTGAGATTTTCTTTCATATAAGGCGGTTCGGCTCAAGGGCTGTGCTTGCGGGAATGTGCTGTATACTTCTGCTGACGGGTGCGCTGACGGTTACTGCTGTCATTTTCCAGCGAGGTGTTGCAAATGACCGTGATGTAGGCTACTGCACCGATATAAATCTCCAGATGAAAAAGAATATAGACAACTTCCTTGACGGAATGAATTCAACGGGAAAGCTTCTGTTTTCGCAGAAGAATTATATTGACTATGACGGAAGCGGAAACGATGAGGAGCTTGAAGGCAAGATAGGGAAGTTCCTGATGACGTCGGGAGTTGTTGACAACTATGCTGACTACGGCATTGTGTATGACAGTGAAAAGTCGCTCGGAAGAGTGAGCGACGGTTCAAGGGATCTGTTCAATGACAGGATATATCAGGGCTTGTCGGAGCGTCTGGGCTCGCAGATGGCAGGCTGGTTTACCGGCTTTTACGATGAGGACAAGGGCGTTTATGATTTCAAAAAGCTTTTCTATGTGAGAAGGCTCAATGACAGGGCGCTGTTTATGTCAACCTGCTATGCGACAGAGCTTGAATCAAAGTTCATGACGGCATTTGAGTCTAAGGATCTAAGGGCTGTGCTCTGCGATGATAAGAATATGGTCATTTTTGATACAGGCAAAAAATCCCCTGCCGATAAGCTTGACAAGAACCTGATAAACCTTTTTGCAGAGGAGCAGGATACCACTGCCTCAAATGCAGATGTTATAGCTTCAAGCTGCTCGTTTGATAACGGCTGGCAGATAATTACCACTATGGACCTTACACCGAGAAGACGCCTTTCAATCAAGTTCGCACTTATTACGCTGTTTTTGTCGGTGCTTATTATCGTAATGTTTGACCTGATAATAAGAGCGCTTACACGCAGGTTTGACCCTGAGAGAAACAGGTTCTCCGATACGGGCACTGTAGACCCTGCAACGGGGCTTCACAATGCAGAGTACACCGAGAACGTTATTCTTGACAAGATAGAGACAAGCCTTACAGGCTCTACCTTCGTGCTGATGATAGTGAAGATAACCAACCTGGATATTATTGAAGAGACCTACGGCGAGGAGATAGCCGAGGAAGCTATAGTCAAGATCGCACAGGCGATAGATGCGCTGTTCGGAACAGAGCATACTGTCGGAATTATGAGGAAAAATGAGTTCGCAGTGTTTGCGGATTTCACGGATATTAACCTTATGAAGGCCTATGATGATATAAGGTCGAGCGTATCGGGGCTTGCGATGAGGCTCAGAAGATGTGAGCTTGAAGCAGGCAGAGGAGAGATAAAAACTTCAGTAGGTGCGGCGGTCTATCCTGACAGCACCTCTGACTATGATGAGCTTTTAGAGCTTGCGGAGGAGGCAGCTTCCGAGTGTGCTTCCGACAGGAATAAGGATTATGTTATATACAAGAAAAAAGGAGAGAACAAGTCTCGTGAACAGGAAAAATAAAGTCACGGCACTGATAACGGCGGCGGTTTTGTGTGCGGCGCTTACAGGCTGCACGGGTGATGAACAGTTCTATCCGCACGATGACGTAAAAACGCTTTCCTTCTCGTGGTGGGGGAAGGAGCAGAGAAATGAATACACCCTTGAAGCTGTAAAGAAGTTTGAGGATAAGACGGGCTATACGGTAGGTGTATATTTCAGCGAGTATGAAGGCTTCAAAAATACAATGGATATGGAGTACTATTCGGGTAACGAGGCTGATGTAATGCAGCTCAATTATGACTGGCTTTATGAGTACTCTCCGACGGGCGACGGCTTTTATGATCTTAATGAGCTTTCAGAATGGATAGACCTGAGCGTTTTCCCCGAAAGCGATCTGAGCTGCGGCATTATCAACGGAAAGCTGAACGCTCTGCCGACCTCGTTCAATGCGATAACCTTCTACTATAATAAGGATATGTACGAAAGCTACGGTCTGGAGCTCCCGGAAACATGGGAGGACCTTTACAAGGCTGCCGAGGTCATGAGCCCCGACGGTATATATCCGCTTGCGCTGTCCTCAAAGTCGGTGTGGCTGTCAGCGGTGGCATGGTTTGAGCAGAGCCATTCAAAGCAGCTGTACAGGGACTCTGCTGAGCTTGAGATGTCCAAAGACGATTACAAGGAGCTGCTGGGCTTTTATGTTGACCTTCTGGAGAGGGGCGTTACAAAGCACAGCGATGACTTCGACAGAAACGACCTTGAACGCGAGAATGTTGCGGGGCAGGCAGTGTGGATATCCGATGCTGAGTACTACTGTGACCCCTCGCTGAAGCTTGGACTTGACATCGTGATAGGCGACTACCCCTGTATAGAGGGCGCCGAGGTTTTCGGCTGGTACAAAAAGCCTACAAGCCTTTATGCGATAAAGAGAACAACCAAAAATCCCGAAGAGGCGGCAAAGCTTCTTGACTATCTGGAAAACAGCAAGGAAATGAACACTCTGCAGAAGCTCGGAAAGGGTATACCCTCATCGAAGGCGGCTCTCGAGATACTGGAGTCATACGATCTGCTTACGGGCATACAGTTTGATGCCAACGAGAAAATGAAGTCAAACGATAAATTTACGGCAATGAGCCCCTATATTGAGGACACCGAGGCTGTGGCGCTTTACTCTGAGACAGTGAAGAGTATCTTCTCGGGAGAACTCAGTCTTGATGAGGCAGCTGAGGCTACCTATGATGAAATGAAGATGCTCTTGCAAAGTTAGCTATGGCTTTACATTCGCAATCGTTTTCGGGCTGTTTCGATAGAACAACTGACTAAAACGCTGAGTGCTGATTTGTGCAATTCTACAAAAGTGATAAAAATGTGTTAAAATCTATTGACTTTTTTGGCGGTTGGTGGTATTATAGTAACAAGCCAAAGGGAGTGACTACCCTGTGGAACAAAACGAAGCGTTCTGCTTATTTCGGCTTGCGGGGCGTTTCAAAACAAATTTTTAATATTTTTATGGAGGGATTTTCTATGAAAAAGTCAAACCGCAAGGGCTTTACACTCGTAGAGCTCGTAGTCGTAATCGCAATCATTGGTATCCTGGCAGCTATCCTCGTACCTACAATGATGAACTACGTTAAGAAGTCCAGACTTAAGAGCGCTAACTCTAACGCTAAGCTGGTATTCACAACCGCTAACAACCAGGCTGCTGACATGGTAGCTGAGGGTGAGGATCCTACAGCATTTGCTTTCAAGGGCGCACCTGCATCTGTTACTGGCACAACTTTTGAAGCTAGAGTTAAGAACGCAGTTTACAAGGCACTCAAGGACAACGGCGATGGTGTAGGCCAAGCAGCTTATAATATTAATAGCGTTGGTGAAGTTACAGGTGCTCAGTGGGCAACAGGTGAAAATTCCAAGATCGTTGGTCAGTATCCTAACCCTGAGAATGATCCTGATGAACCTCATACTTTCGGTGCTGGATTCAAGGGTACACAAGTAACTGCAACAGCTGCACAGCAGCAGTCAGGACAGCAGCAGGGTTCCTAATAGCTAACTTGTAAACATTAATTACAAACAAAATGAGAGCTGCTCTTCGGAGCAGTTCTTTTTTTGTACTTGACAAGTAAAAAACTCTGTGCTATAATAATTAAAGAGGGTATCGCACCAGCCTTTGGCTTTAGCGGTTCTCCCTCAAAGTGTTGTTATTATTGATAATAACCGCCTTATGTAGGAGTAGGGCGGTTATTTTTTATCTTTTTTGCAGATCGTTACCACGAGTGCAACTATGTTTGTTATGAGGATAAGTAAACTGATTACTTCCATAACGCTCATTCTGCTCACCCCCTTACGAGGGAAAGATTGAACCGCCTTGCCGCAGAGTGCAATACCCATAGGCTTATTATAGCACAGATGTACGGAAATGTCAATTCGTACTTGACAATCCGTCCTCCCTGTGCTATAATAATTAAAGAGGGTATCGCACCAGCCTTTGGCTTTAGCGGTTCTCCCTCTAGGATTGGTAAGTTTTATTTTTTTACCGCTCTATTGGAAGTAGGGCGGCTATTTTTTTCTGTCGTCAGAGATGATGACCACTAATGCGATCACTTCCGTAAGTAGCATTAATAAATTAAGTACGTCCGAAATACTCATTCTGATCCCCCCTTGTGAGGGGTAGATTGAACCGCCTTGCCGCAGAGTGCAATACCCATAGGCTTATTATAGCACAGATGTATGGGAATGTCAATTCGTACTTGACAATCGTTTCTGTCAAAGCCTTTACAAAATGATATTTATATGGTATAATAATATTGTATTGTCAAATAATAGTACAGTTTGACAAAAATGTATTCCTTAGACGCTGAAAGGATAATTTCTTTGACTCAGATAATTATAATCGCAGTTCTGCTCATGCTGTCGGCTGTTTGCTCGGCGGCAGAGACTGCTTTTTCGAGCTGTAACAGGATAAGGCTCAGAAAGCTTGCCGATGAGGGGAACAAGGGTGCTGAAAGAGCACTGCATATATGTGAGAACTATGATAAGGCGCTCACAGCCATACTGATAGGTAATAATGTAGTGAATATAGCCTCATCGTCGCTTGCGACGGTAGTTTTCACCGAAAGGTTCGGCAAGGGCAGTGTGGGGCTTGCAACACTTGTTATGACAGTGCTTGTGCTCATTTTCGGAGAGATACTCCCTAAAAGCCTTGCAAAGGAGAACTCGGAAAGCTTTTCCGTGTTTATGTCTGCTCCGCTTTCGGCATTTATGATTATAATAACACCGCTTATTTATATCTTTATGCTTATAAAAAAGCTTGCGGCGGCGCTTTTTCGCTCAAAGAAAAAGGCCCCGAGCGTTACCGAGGAGGAGCTGAAATATATCATTGAGGAGATCGAGGACGAGGGCGTTTTAGAGGAGCAGGAGTCGGACCTTGTGCGCTCGGCACTGGAATTTGATGAGATAGAGATATCTCAGATACTTGTTCCGAGGGTAAATGTCGAGGCTGTGGAGCTGTGTGACAGCCTTGAGGATATAAAGAACAAGTTCATAAAGACCAAGTTTTCAAGGCTTCCTGTGTATGAGGGCGATATCGACCACATAGTCGGTGTTATCCACCAGTCGGATTTCTTTGAGCTGTATCTCAGAAAGGGAAGAGATATAAGCGGTATTATGAATGAGCCTGTCTACATCAGCGAGACAAAGAAAATATCTGAGACCTTCAGGCTTATGCAGAGGAAGAAGGTGCATCTGGCGGTCGTGCTTGATGAGTACGGCGGCACCGAGGGTATATGCACTCTGGAGGACATAATTGAGGAGCTTGTCGGAGAGATATATGATGAGAGCGACGAGGAGGACATCTCTTTTGTAAAGCACAGGGACAATACCTTTGAGGTTTCGCCCGAGCTTTCGGTTTCGGACTTTCTTGAGCGTACAGGCTTAGAGCCCGATGCGATAGAGACAGACCACAACTCGATAGGCGGCTGGATAATGGACCTTTTAGACCGCCTTCCCGAGCAGAATGAGCAGATATACAGCCCTCCGTTCAAAATGACAGTCAGAATGGAAGACGAGCAGAAAATAGACAGGATCAAAATCGAGATAATCGACAATTAACATTTACGGAGGTAGTTTATATGCCAAAACAGATAAAAAAGCCGCAGACAAAGCAGTCTGACATCACATTCAGGAAATGGGCACTTGCAGCCTTATTCTCGGCAGTGCTGTTCGGCTCAGTGTTTGCGGCTCTCATAAAGACAGTGCTTGATTCGGGAAAGCCCGTACCGATGACGGTGCTTTTCTGCACCTATGTGGTTTACCTTGTGACGACGGCACTTGCTGCATGGAAGGGTGTGCAGGCCTATGCCAGAGAAGATGCGGGAGCAGCACTTCTGCATGGGATACTGCTGGGGTTTTCTTCGATATTTGCGCTTGTAAATATAAGGCTTGCAATAGTAATGCTTCTTGAAGCCTTCAAAAAGACAGAAACCTCAAAAAAACTGATAGGGGAGCAGTCGGTTTCGGATTTTATTAATTCCCAGAGGACAGCATGGGTTCTGCTTGCAATAGGAATGGCGCTCTGTGTTATGGTGGGAGTGCTTGCGATAGTAAAGCTTATTTCATCAAGGAAAAACAAATAGTATTTCGGGGTAGAATTTGGAGGAAGAAAACAAATGATAAGAAAATTATTCAGACAAATGCTGCTGACTCAGATCCTTTCAGCCATGACAGTAATGCTCTGTATGCTGATAGACAGCATTATGATCGGGCGTTTCCTGGGCGTTGAGTCTATGTCGGCATACGGCTATGCTACACCTGTACTGCTTGTGTTTGCAGCTATAGGCAGCATGATCTCGGCAGGCGTTCAGGTCATGTGCGGAAAAACTATGGGTATAGGCGATAAAAAAGGCACAAATGCCTGCTTTACAGCCTCAGTGGTGATAACCGCAGCGGTATCCGTCATAGGACTTGCAGCGGTGCTGATCTTCACCGATCCTATCTGTACACTCCTCGGAGCAGGCACAAAGACCGAGAACGCAGAGGTCTTCAAGCTTACAAAGGACTATCTGAGAGGCTTCATAATCGGAGCTCCTGCATTCATGTTCTCGCAGGTAATGGTGCCATATATGCAGATCTCGGGCAGCAGAACACGTCTTGTTGTAGCAGTTGCCTTTATGACAGTAGGTGACATTGCCGCTGACCTTATAAACGTTTTTGCAGCTCACGGCGGCACCTTCGGAATGGGTCTTGCATCAAGCATAAGCTATTATATCGCATTCTGCATAGGAATAGCATATTTCTTCAAAAAGGACTGCATCTTCCAGTTCAAGAAGGCGCTTATCTCTGTGAAAAGCTGTTTGCAGGTATTCAGAGACGGCGTGCCTACCCTTATCAATCAGATGAGCTTAGTTCTTCTGACCTTTGTTCTGAATAATATCCTCAGACACATCGACCCCGTCCTTGCGGTTGCGGCATATTCCGTAATTTCTACAGTCGGCAATATCTGCTATTCGTTCAGCTCGGGAATTGCTTCTGTGGCACTTATGCTTTCCTCTATTCTTTACAGCGATGAGGACAAAACCAGTCTTAAAGCTCTTGTCAGGATAATGACGGTATATGCGGCAGTTATCTGCGGAATAGTCACGGGCCTTGTGCTGATATTTGCAAAACCGCTGGTGCTTCTCTTCCTTGACACGCCCGAGGCTTACAAGTACGCTGTTGTAGGTCTGAGAATATTCGTGCTGTCGCTTGTGCCCTGTGCTATCAATACGAGTCTTAAAAACTATTATCAGGGTGTAAATCATGTTGGCCTTACACAGACGATCTCCGTTATGCAGAATTTTGCCCTTACAGCGGCATCAGCTTATATACTCAGTGAGCTCTTCGGTATAAAGGGCGTGTGGTTCGGCTTCCTCTGCGGAGAGTGCCTTACGCTCCTGTTCATAGTTATCTATGTAGCAGTGAAGAATAAGAAGTTTTCTATCTCTGCCGAGGCTTTCTCGCTCCTGCCCGAAAACTACGGCGTAAAAGACGATGACTGCCTTGAGGTTTCACTGACCAATCCCGATGAGGTAGTTACTGCTTCTGTTGCAGTATCGCTTTTCTGCAAGGAGCACGGTGCAGGCTCAAAGCTGAGCTCACTTATTGCCCTTTCTGTTGAGGAAATGGCAAATAATATCGTAAAGCATGGCTTCGATAAGGAAAAGCGTGAGAACTCCATTGACATAAGGCTTATGTTCAAAAGAGGCGAGCCGATACTCCGTATCCGTGACAACTGCCGCCATTTTGACCCTGTCAAATATACGGAAATGCACAGCGATGATGACCCTGTATCACATATCGGCATAAAAATGGTAATGAAGCTTGTAAAGAGCGCAAACTATGTAAACTCTATGGGTCTGAACAACCTTACACTGACTTTCTGATATAACGGAGGATAACCGAATGACTGAAAAACTATTTGATAACGGAATGCTTATGGAATTTGACGCAAAGGTCATTTCCTGTACCGAGATAAAAAAGGGCTGGGAAATTGTTCTTGACCGCACAGCCTTCTTCCCCGAGGGCGGCGGACAGGCAGGCGATGTCGGCAGGCTCGGAGATACCGAGGTTCTTGATACCTACGAGAAAAACGGCGAGGTCATTCACAAGTGCAGGTCGGCTATTGAAGTCGGAACTGAAGTGCATGGCTCTGTAAACTATAATGTCAGGATCAGACGTATGCAGAACCACTCGGGAGAGCACCTTATCATGGGCTTTATCCATGCTAAGCTCGGATATGAGAACGTGGGCTTTCACCTCGGCACCTCGGAAGTTACCCTTGACCTTAACGGAGTTATTTCCGATGAGGATCTCGCAGAGTGCGAGATCAAGGCTAACGAAGCGATAGCAAAAGACCTTCCCATAACCATAACCTACCCCGACAGCGAGACCCTGTCAGGCATGGAATACAGGAGCAAGCTTGAAATGACGGAAAACGTCAGGATAGTAACTATCGAGGGTGCAGATGTATGCGCCTGCTGTGCTCCGCACGTTGGCTCAACAGGTCAGATAGGTATTATCAAGGTGCTCTCCTCGGAAAGCTACAAGGGCGGAACAAGAGTGCATATCCTCTGCGGACTGGACGCATTTGAGCTCCTCAAACAGAGACAGGATACCGTATCGGCTCTGTCGAAGCTTCTGTCCTCAAAGCCCGAGAAGGTATATCAGTTTGTTGAAAAGCTCCTGACCGAAAATAACGAGCTTAAAAGACAGATCGCAGACATTGAAAAGCAGAAAGCACAGGATATCATCGACAGCCTTTCCAATGACAGCAGAGAGAGCTTCTGCGTGTTTACAAAGGGCATAGGCCGTGATGCTATGCGTGAGATCGCAAACAAGGCAGTTCTTCTGACAGACGGTGCAGCAGGCATTTTCGGAGAAGAGGCTCAGGGCTTCAGCTATATCATAGCTTCAAGCAGCCTGCCATTGAGAGCAAAGTCGAAGGAGATAAATCAGGCTCTCGGCGGAAAGGGCGGCGGCTCAGATCAGATGATACAGGGCAGCGTCACCGCAGGTAAAGAAGAGATAGAAGCCTTTTTCAAGACCATATAACAAAAACCGCAGGCGAACTCGTCTGCGGTTTTTCATATCTATCTTGCATAGCCCTTTACCGTAGCATTAATCGCCCTTGACCAGCCGTTAAGAAGCTCTGTTCTTTTCTCCTCGGTCATTGAGGGGCTGAATTCACGGAAGTTCTCGCAAAGACCTGAAAGCTCCTCGGTGCTGCCCCAGAAGCCGCAGCCAAGTCCAGCAAGGAAGGCAGCGCCAAGCGCCGTTGACTCAACATTCGAGGGCCTTATCACTGACCTTGCAAGTATATCTGCCTGAAACTCCATAAGGAAGTCATTCTGGGCAGCTCCGCCGTCAACCTTGATAACACCCAGCTTTCCTGTGTCCTGCTCCATAGCGTCGAGCACGTCGGCGGTCTGATAAGCGATAGCCTCAAGCGCCGCCCTTATGATGTGGTTTTTGCCTGTTCCTCGGGTAAGGCCTGTTATGGTGCCTCTTGCGTCGGGCACCCAGTATGGAGTGCCAAGCCCTACGAACGCAGGCACAAAGTACACTCCGCCGTTATCGGGGACAGAGCGTGCAGCTGCTTCGCTCTCCTCTGCGGAGCTGATAATGCCAAGCTGATCTCTCAGCCACTTGACCACAGCCCCCGACACAAACACCGAGCCCTCCAGCGCATAGCTTGCCTGACCGTTCATGCTCCACGCAACGGTAGTCAGCAGACCGCTTCGGCTCTCAACGGGTTTCTCTCCCGTGTTCATAAGGAGAAATCCGCCTGTGCCGTAGGTGTTTTTCACATCGCCCTCGTGGAAGCAGCACTGCCCGAAGAGCGCAGCCTGCTGATCTCCTGCGCAGCCCCTTATTGGGATAGCAGCCCCGAAAATGCTCTCGTCACACACACCGAAGTCTCCCGAGCACTCACGCACCTCGGGGAGCAGGCTTTCGGGAATGCCGAGAAGCCCAAGTATCTCTTTGTCCCAGCTCATAGTGTGGATATTGAAAAGCATAGTCCTTGACGCATTTGAGCAGTCGGTGGCGTGGACCTTTCCGCCTGTTAAGTTCCATATCAGCCAGCAGTCCACTGTACCGAAAAGGAGCTCGCCCTTTTGTGCTCTCTCACGCACGCCCTCAACGTTGTCGATTATCCATTTTATCTTAGTTGCCGAGAAGTACGGGTCTATAAGCAGGCCTGTCTTGTCCTTGAAAAATTTCCCGAGCCCCTGGCCTTCAAGTCTTGCACAGATATCGGCGGTTCTGCGGCACTGCCATACTATCGCATTGTAGACCGGCTTTCCAGTTGCCTTGTCCCATATTATCGTGGTCTCACGCTGGTTAGTGATACCGAGAGCCGCAATATCGGAAGGCGATATGCCTGTCTGCTCAAGCACCGCCCTTACGGAATCAAGCTGGCTGTTGAGTATATCCATAGGGTCATGCTCAACAAAAGCCCCCTCGGGGAATATCTGCGGAAACTCCTTGTTCACAGCGGCGACCTTTTTGCCCTCATGGTCAAAAATGACAGCCCTTGACGAAGTTGTACCCTGATCGAGTGACATGATATATTTGCTCATAGTTACCTCCGGAGTTTTTTATTATTATACCATAAGAGCCTGCGAAAGTAAAGCATTTTATTCTCATCAAAGCACAAGAAAATTTCCTGATTTTTATAGACAAATCGGGAAAGATATGGTATAATAACTTTGTATGTATTTAATGTAAGGAGAAAGTAAAATGATAACAGTAAGCAATGTAAGTCTGTCGTTCGGAGGACAGCTTCTTTTCAAGGACGTTGACCTCAAATTCACAAACGGCAACTGCTACGGCATAATCGGTGCAAACGGAGCAGGAAAGTCTACCTTTCTTAAGATCCTCAACGGCGAGATCGAGCCCACCACAGGTGAGGTAGCCATCTCCAAGGAGGACAGGCTCTCCGTTCTCAGACAGGATCACTTCGCATTCGATGAGTATAATGTCCTTGATACTGTCATTATGGGAAACAAAAGGCTTTATGACATCATGCAGGAGAAGGATGCTCTCTACGCAAAGGAGGATTTCACCGAGGAGGACGGCGACCGTGCAGGCGAGCTTGAAAGCGAATTCGCAGAGCTCAACGGCTGGGAGGCTGAGAGCGATGCTTCAAAGCTTCTGCAGGGCCTGGGTCTGCCCGAGGATATCCTCTATTCGCAGATGTCCACTCTCTCGGGTAATGAGAAGGTCAAGGTGCTTTTAGCACAGGCACTCTTCGGAAACCCCGATATAATCATGCTCGACGAGCCTACCAACCACCTCGATATTGACGCTATCCGCTGGCTGGAGGATTTCCTCGCAGATTATTTCGGAACTGTCCTTGTAGTATCGCATGACAGACACTTTCTCAATAACGTCTGCACCCATATAGTCGATATCGACTACACCAAGATCAAGATGTATGTCGGCAACTATGAGTTCTGGTATGAGTCCTCACAGCTTATGCAGAGGCTTATGAAAAACCAGCAGAAGAAAAACGAGGACAAGATAAAAGAGCTTCAGGAGTTCATCAATCGCTTCTCTGCCAACAAGTCAAAGTCCCGTCAGGCGACAGCGAGAAGGAAGCTCCTTGATAAGATAAGCTTAGAAGAGATACCTGCATCATCGAGAAAATATCCCTTTGTTCAGTTCACAATGGACAGAGACCTCGGCAAGGATATACTGAAAGTAAACGGCATATCCAAGACCGTTGACGGAGAAAAGCTTCTCAATAACGTGTCCTTTACGCTTTCAAGAACTGACAAGGTAGCTTTTATATCCGAGAACGAGCAGGCAGTAACGGCTCTCTTCAAGATACTTGCCGAAGAGGAAGAACCCGACGAAGGCTCGATCAAGTGGGGAGTATCTACCTCACGTTCGTATTTCCCTGTGGATAACTCAAAGTATTTCAACGGTCATACAGAATCCATAGTTGACTGGATAAGACCCTACTCCCGTTCAGAGGTAACTGACACATATCTCAGGGGCTTCCTCGGAAAAATGCTCTTCTCGGGCGATGAGATCTACAAGCCCGTAGAGGTGCTCTCGGGAGGAGAAAAGGTAAGATGTATGTTCTCCCGAATGATGCTTTTCGGCTCGAACGTTATCATGCTTGACAGACCGACCAACCACCTTGACCTCGAGTCTATCACTGCGGTCAATAATGCTATGCTTGACTTCAAGGGAGTGGTGATCTTCGCCTCTCACGACCACGAAATAGTGCAGACCGTTGCTAACCGCATCATTGAGATCACCCCTGACGGCTGTATCGACAGAATGGGCACTTATGAGGACTTCCTTGAGTGGAGAAGAGAGCACGGAATGAGGTCATTTATAGAATGAGTCCTGCCGGACGGGCAATCCACGCCGTAAACAGTTCGTAAGGATAGCTTTGCTCCCGCTGTTTTTCAGTTGATGATGAGGCAAGATAGATGTGTTCTGCCCCAAAAACAAGCATTGGAGGAAACAATGAAAAAGTATAAAAACATCTCAGTCCGACCCTATGAGCCCGGAGATATTCCACGTCTGACCGAGATATGGAACGAAACAGTCGAGGCAGGCAATGCCTTTCCTCAGGAGAGCCCGATGACGGAGGAGGAAGCGGCAGAGTTTTTCGCATCTCAGACCTTTACGGGTGCTGCGGAATATAAAGGCGAGGTCTCGGGGCTTTATATCCTGCACCCGAACAATGTCGGCAGGTGCGGACATATTGCAAATGCAAGCTACGCCGTGTCCTCAAAGGTGAGGGGCAAGGGTGTGGGCAGAGTGCTGGTGGAGCACTCCCTCTTTATCGCAAAGCAGAGGGGCTTTACGATTTTGCAGTTTAATGCAGTGGTTGCATCAAACAGGGCGGCAACCGCCCTTTATGAGAAGCTCGGCTTTGTTCAGATAGGCACAGTCGAGGGCGGATATAGAAACATAAATAACCAATACGAAGACATAATACTTTTTTATCACAAACTTTAGTCAGGAGGATAAATTATGCTAAAGCCTGCAAGTGTTTTCAGCAACGATATGGTTCTGCAAAGAGACAAGAACATCACCGTATGGGGCAGGGGCGAGAACGGAAGAACAGTTACCGCTTCAATTAACGGAAACTCCGCCTGTGCAAAGGTCAAAGACGGCAAGTGGGAGCTTACCCTCGCACCTATGAGTGCAGGCGGCGACTACGAAATGACACTCACCGACGGCACAGACACAGTCACCTTTTACAGAGTTGCGGTAGGTGAGGTGTGGCTCTGCGGAGGTCAGTCAAATATGGAGCTGGAGCTTCAGAATGCCAAGGACGGACAGGAGATACTCAAAGGCCTTACACCTGACTGCAATGTGCGCTTCTACTACACACAGAAAAACGGCTATAAGGACGATAAGTTCCGGCACGATGAGGAAAACTCAGCGTGGTCTCAGGCAGGCCCTGAGGCTTCCCGTGCGTGGAGTGCGGTAGGCTTTCACTTCGGAGTGAAGCTTGCAAGGGAGCTCGGAGTGACGGTCGGGCTTATCGGCTGCAACTGGGGCGGAACATCAGCTTCCGCATGGGTAGACAGAGCCACCCTCGAAGCTGACAGCCGTATCAGAAGCTACATAGACGAGTATGATGAAAAGGTTGCAGGCAAGTCTATTGAACAGCAGACCAAGGAATACCGTGAATATGAGGAGTATGACCGCAAGTGGCACGAAAAGGAGCAGGAGGTCTACAAAAACGAGCCGGGGGCATCGTGGGACAGAGTGCAGGAGCTCTGCGGAAAGAACCTCTGGCCGGGACCTATGTGCGAGCTCAATCCGTTCAGACCGACAGGCCTTTATGATACTATGCTTATGAGGGTCTGCCCGTACACACTGAGGGGCTTCCTCTACTATCAGGGCGAATCCGACGACCACAAGCCCGACAGCTATTATGAGCTTTTCACGGCACTTATAAAGCTCTGGAGAACAAACTGGGGCGATGATGACCTGCCGTTCATACTTACCCAGCTTCCAATGTTCAGATATGCTCACGACCCCGACTATAAGCACTGGGCGAAGATACGCTCCGCACAGATGAGAGCCTACAGAATTGTAAAAAACACAGGCATGGCAGTTATCCTCGACTGCGGAGAGCTTGACAATATCCACCCGACCGACAAAAAGCCTGTCGGAGAGCGCCTTTGCTTGCAGGCAGAAAAGCTGGCCTACGGAATGGACGTCAAGGCGGACGGTGCGTTCCTTGAGAGCGTTACCTTTGAGGGCGAAAGGGCAGTGCTCACGCTTAAAAATGCAGAGGGTCTTGAATTCAGAGGAGAAGCAGCAGGCTTTGAGCTTGCAGGCGAGGACGGAGACTTCAGGCCTGCCGATGCAGTCATCGAGGGCGAAAAGGTTGTCCTCACAAGTGCAGAGGTAAAGGAGCCGAAGTTTGCTTCATACTGCTGGACAAACTACGGCGAGGTAAATGTCTATAACGATGCAGGCATACCGCTTGCGCCGTTCAATACAAAGGAAGAAAACTACAGACGCTGATTTTCAGCATAGAAAGAGGATATTATGATCTGGGACAAATTTGCAGGCTTTTATGATCTTGCGGAAACTATCTATAACAAAGATGTCTATACCAATTTAGGCAAGAGAGTCGCACAGGAGATAGACGAGAGCGATACCGTTCTTGAATGTGCCTGCGGAACAGGTGCAATAACAAAATACGTTGCTCCCAGGTGCAGGCTTCTGGTCGCTACCGATATGTCAAAGGGTATGCTGGTTGAGGCTCAGAAAAACTGCGATAATCTCAATAACATCAGGTTCAGATACGCAGATATAATGAACATCAACTGCCGTGACGAGCGATTCGACAAGGTGATAGCAGGCAATGTTATCCACCTGCTCGATGAGCCCGAAAAGGCAATAGAAGAGCTTCTGCGTGTGTGCAGAACAGGGGGAAAGGTCATAATTCCGACCTATATCAATTCCGAGAACACCTCTGCAAGCATAGCCGTTGATGCGCTCTCCCTCATTGGAGTGGATTTTAAGCGTGAGTTTGACTATGAGTCCTACAAGGAGTTCTTCACAGACTTAGGCTTTGAGCCTGAGTTCGATGTAGTCAGGGGCAGAATGGACTGCGCAATTGCGGTTATCACAAAGAAAGAGGCGTAAAAATGGTTTCGGGCGAGGCAACTGTAGTAAACAAGGAGGGTCTGCATTTCAGACCTGCGGGCGAGCTTGTCAAGGCTTGCAAGGCTTATGAGAACTGCAATATAAAGCTTTGCGCCAACGGCAAGACCGTGAACGCAAAATCTATAATGAATGTACCTCTGGCAGGCGCAAAAATGGGTCAGAGGGTGACTATAATCTGTGAGGGTGAAAACGAGGAGGAGGCTCTTCGTGATATACTCTCACGCATTTCAAACGGATTCGGACTATAACAGATAGGGGAGATTACGATGAACGATATCCTGCATATCAAGGCGGTTTTTGCCGAGGATTTCAGTGCTGCACAGGCGGTAAGCAAGGTGCCTCTGGTGAGAGACCTGACAGTTACGAATGAGAGCGATCAGAGCTTCACAGACTTAGAGCTCAGACTCCACTTTGACCCTGCCTTTGCAGAGGACGTCACAGTAAAGCTTAGCTCGGTCGGGGCAGGAGAGACACTCAGGGTTACACCGATCAAGCTGAATATTGAGCTTACAAAGCTTATGGAGCTCACCGAGACTGTTCAGGGCAAGCTTTTTGCAAGCGTATGGCAGGGCGAGGAGGCCCTCTGCCGACAGCAGGAGGAGATAAAGCTCCTGCCGCCTGAAATCTGGAACGGCACAGCCCGTATGCCCGAAACTGTCTGCGCCTTTATCACGCCGACAGCTCAGAGTGTTGCGCAGATAGTTCAGAGCGCTGCTTCTTTTATGCAGCAGTGGACAGGCAGTGCGCAGTTTCTCGGCTATCAGATGCAGGATAACAATAACGTTAAGCAGCAGGCTGCAGCGATCTTTGAAGCAATAAAGGCAGCGGAGATCGGCTATATCAATCCACCTGCAAGCTTTGAAAACGGTGAAATTAAGGTAAAAACTCCCGATGTTCTCCTCGGTGAGAAAAAGGGTACCTGTCTTGATTTTGCAGTGCTTTACTGTGCCTGCTTAGAGGCAGCAGGTCTTGCACCGCTTCTGTTCTTTATGAAGGGTCATGCCTTTGCAGGTGCATGGTTTGAGGAGCAGAGCTTTGCCGACTTTGTGACCGATGACATCACAGCAATACAAAAGCGTCTTGCAGATCAGGCTGAGGAGCTTTTCTGTGTTGAGTGTACCGATATGGTTGCAGGCAGGGGAGTGCAGTTTGATACAGCCCTCATGAACGGAAAAGCACATTTCTCAGGCACTGAGGAGTTTGATATCTGCATTGATGTGAGGCGCTCAAGAGCAAGCGCTATAGGCTCTGTGTCTGTGACAGAGGGAGAAGCAGGCTTTGTCACTGTGTCAGATGAGCTGAGTGCAGGCGCTCCTGCGGCTATCAACTCCGCAATGCTGGGAGTTGCCTCGGGAGAGCGTGTAATGACCAAGCAGAAAATGTGGGAAAGAAAGCTTCTTGATTTCAGCCTGAGAAATTCACTTCTGAATTTCAGGGCTACAAAGAACACCCTGAGACTTGTTGCTTCCGACCTTCATGCTTTAGAGGACATAGTCTGGAACGAAAAAGACCTGCTCGTCTGCGAGAGCCCCTCGCAGCAGCTTTTCATAAGCCGTGAAGACGGCTTTGAGCCTGATCTTGATATGGCAGCAGTAAAAAGCATCAGCGAGGAGGAGCTGAAAAGCAGCCGTATTCGCACATTTATTTCAAAGGCCGAGCTTGAACGCACCCTTAAAAGCATATTCAGAGCTGCCAAGACAGCGATAGAGGAAAACGGCTCGAATACACTGTTTTTAGCACTGGGCTTCCTTAAATGGTATGAGACCGACGTTTCTCAGAAGCCAAGATATGCACCCCTTATCCTTGTGCCTGTAGACCTCGTGAAGAGTATCAGAAATCACGGCTACGTTATCCGCACAAGGCAGGAGGATCCTCAGATAAATATCACTCTGCTTGAATACCTCAGGCAGGATCACGGCATAGAGATAAACGGTCTTGACCCTCTGCCGATAGATGACGAAAACGGCACAGACACAGCACTCGTTTTCAATACGATCAGACAGGCAATAATGAACAAGAGCCGCTGGAACATTCTTGATTATGCATATCTCGGGCTGTTCTCCTTCGGTCAGTTCGTAATGTGGAACGATATCAGAAACCGTGCCGATGAGCTTGAAAAAAACAAGATAGTGTCCTCACTTGTAAAGGGCGCTATCACCTGGACACCGCAGGAGCAGACCGTCACTCCCGAAAACTGCGACACCACAGTTTCAATGGCTGACATTGCCGTTCCGATGATAGCCGACTCCTCACAGCTTACGGCTGTAGTCATGGCATCAAAGGGCGAGAGCTTCGTTCTGCACGGCCCTCCGGGAACAGGAAAGTCGCAGACTATTACAAATATGATAGCAAACGCTCTGTATCAGGGCAAGTCTGTCCTCTTTGCCGCCGAAAAAATGGCAGCGCTCAGCGTAGTTAAGAAAAGGCTCGCAGGCATAGGTCTTGACCCCTTCTGTCTGGAGCTTCACTCAAACAAGACTAATAAGAGCGTAGTTCTCGGTCAGCTTGAAAAGGCGCTTGAGGTAGGCAGAATAAAGCCTGCCGAGGAGTACGAAGCCACAGCCGCCAAGTGCGAGGAGCTCAAGCGTGACCTTAATCACATAATGGACGCTCTTCACGCAAAGAGAAAGTGCGGAGTATCGCTTTATGACTCTATCGGCATTTTCAGGGAGAGACTTCAGTATAAGGATATGCTGAGTTTTGATGACAGCCTTCTCTCAAGCCTTGACGAAGCACAGCTCGCAAGAGTGACCGAGCTTACAGATAAGTATGCGTCAGCTGCTGCCGAGATAGGTGTATTCGCTGAGCACCCCTTCAGAACATATAACGGCTCAAACTATTCTATTGAACTCCGTGACGAGTTTGAGCGTGAGTGCCGTGCGCTCCTCTCTCTTGCAGACGGTGCGCAGGGCGGTCTGGGGACGCTGAATTCAGTCCTTCCTGTTCAGGCAGGCACAGACCGCCGCAGTGCAGACGCTCTCTGCGGTATAGCAGAGGCGTGCTCTATAGAAGGCACAGCACTTGGTTCCCTTATCGGCAATGAGAATATTTCCGACATTCAGCAGAAGCTTCACAGCCTTTGCGCTGAGGGTGATTCTCTGAATACCTTAAAGGCAGAGATACTGGGCACCTATGAAGCAGATATTCTCAATCTTGACGCAAACTCCACCCGCAGAGCCTACAGAGAGGCATCTGCCAAGTGGTTCATACCCAAGCACTTCGGAATTAAAAAGATAGTCCGTTCACTTGACGCATACTCCAAAAAGCAGGGAACTGTTACCAAAGAGAACGTGAGCGCCGAGCTTGACAAGCTTTGTGCCGTTATGGAGAAAAGACAGGCTCTTTCCTCTGCCGACCCGAACATTACAGCCTTCGCAGGAGCGCTCTGGCAAGGTGAGAACACTGATTTCAGATCCCTTTCAAATGCGCTTGCAAAGACCGCTTCTCTTGACGGTGCTTTCAGGGCGCTTGGCGCAAGACCCACAGGTGAGCTCCCTGCCTATACTCAGCAGATGGCAGATGCAAAGTCGGCAATCGAAGCCTTTACTAGATCCTGCGATGCGCTGAGCGAAAAGTACAGGATAGACTTCTCTGCCGAGGAAGCATCATCAGGCTGGATAACAGATATCAGGACAACTATTGATGTTATGCTTGCAAACCTCAGTGAGCTCAGAGAGCGTGTTATCTTCACTCAGGCAGAAGCACCCCTCAGAGAGTGCGGACTTACAAGCGTTTGTGCCGCTTACCGCACAGGCAAAGTTCCGACTGCCGAGCTTTCGGACGCTATGCTTTGCTGCCTGCACTATTCGCTGGCACTTAAATATATCCGTGAGGACGAAAGACTGTCCTCGTTCAGCGGCAAGCAGGCAGAGGACATCATTGCCCGCTATGCCGAGGTCACAGAGCGCTACCGTACACTAACTGTTACTCAGCTTGTGTCGAAGCTCTCTGCAAATATTCCGAACACTATGGTCGGCTCTGCCGCCTCTTCCGAGGTCGGTATACTTAAAAAGGCTATCAAAAACAACGGCAGAATGCTTTCTATCAGAAAGCTCTTCGAGCAGATACCCACTCTTCTCAGAAGGCTCTGTCCATGTATGCTCATGAGCCCGATCTCGGTCGCTCAGTATATAGACCCGACCTTCCCGAAGTTTGACCTTGTGATCTTCGACGAGGCTTCACAGCTTCCGACAAGTGAGGCTGTCGGCACTATCGCCAGAGCAGATAACGCTATCATAGTCGGCGACCCGAAGCAGCTTCCGCCGACCAGCTTCTTCAAATCCGACAAGACCGATGAGGACAATGCCGAGCACGATGACCTTGAGAGCCTTCTCGATGACTGCTTAGCCCTCTCAATGCCGCAGGAATACCTCAAATGGCATTACCGTTCAAAGCACGAGAGCCTTATCGCTTTCTCAAATATGAAGTACTATGACAATAAGCTCTACACCTTCCCCTCGCCCAGAGATATGGTATCTCAGGTAAAGCTTGTTCAGCTTGACGGCTTCTATGACAAGGGAAGCTCCAAGCAGAACCGTGCCGAGGCCGAAGCAGTTGTTGCCGAGATCATGCGCAGGCTAAGAGATGAAAAGCTCAGAAATGACAGCATAGGAGTTGTTACCTTCTCACTTGCACAGCAGACCCTCATAGAAGACCTTCTCGAGGACGAATTCAACGCAAACCCCGATATAGCTGAGTTTGATGCTCAGTCCAAGGAGCCCGTTTTCGTTAAGAACCTTGAAAACGTTCAGGGTGATGAGCGTGACGTTATCCTCTTCTCGATAGGCTACGGTCCCGATAAGGACGGCAAGGTTTCAATGAACTTCGGCCCTATCAACCGTGAGGGAGGCTGGAGACGTCTGAACGTTGCAGTTACCAGATCAAAGAAGGAAATGATAATCTATTCGGTTCTCAGACCTGAGCAGATAGACCTCTCCAGAACAAGGTCTCAGGGTGCTGAGGGGCTTAAAGCCTTCCTTGAATTTGCACAGAGAGGAAGAAATATCAATGTTGCCGACCGTACAGGTATCTCAAAAGAGCCTGTTGTCAACGAGATAGCCGACAGAGTAAGAGAGCTCGGTTACGAGTGTAACTGCTCGATCGGTGCATCGGAGTATAGGCTTGACATCGGTGTTATCGACCCCGAAAACAAAGACGAGTATATGCTCGGTATCATGCTTGACGGTAAAACCTGCTATAACACTCCTGCCGCAAAGGACAGGTTTATCTCACAGCCCTCAGTGCTTGAAGGCCTCGGCTGGAGAATTTGCAGAGTGTGGACCCTCGACTGGTTTGACGATCCCGAGCGTGTCATGGCTCAGATAAAGGACGCAATTGCGAATGCAAAAACTCCGATAGTAAAGCAGGAGACCCAAAAGGAAGAGCCTGTTTTCATTCAGGAAGCTCCCGTTGAAGCAGGTCTGAATGCAAGACCCTATGTGAGCACAAATATAACAGAGCTCGGCACAATGCAGGACTTCTACAATGAGGGAAACACTCAGAAGAGCCTGAACCTTATGACAAATATCCTCGAAACCGAAGCGCCTATAGAGAGAAGCCTCTTTATGAAAAAGGTTTTCTCAGCGTGGGGGATATCACGCTCAACTCAGAAGGCTGAAATGCACTTTGCAAAGCTTATGGGCTCACTTTCAAAGCAGATAACTATGGACAGCGAGCACGCATTTATCTGGGGCGGTGCCGCAGCGACAGATTCTATGAGCTATTACCGCACACCAACGGAGCAGATGCAGCGCTCCGCCGAGGAGATCGCTTCTCAGGAATATACCTGTGCAGCCCTTGAGGTGCTCGATGAGCAGCTTGCTCTCAGCGAGAGCGACCTTATAAGGGAGACTGCTAAGAAGTTTGGCTTCACTCGCCTGACTGCGCCTATCGAAAACACTGTAAGGTTTGCGCTCACGCAGGCTGAGCAAAACGGCAGGATAGAAAAGCTGGATAACGGAAACTACAGCAGAACATAACAAAGGCCGCAGCAGAGATAATCTGCTGCGGCTTTTAATAAAAAATCCGCAAGGTCGGGTCAAACCTTGCGGATTTATGTGTTTATTAACCGTTGAGCTTCTTAGCAAGCTGAGAAACCTTTCTCGCAGCCTTATTCTTGTGAATAATGCCCTTAGAGCGAGCCATGTTTACCTTCTTGATCGCAACTCTTACAGCCTCTTCCTTGTTGTCAGCATTCTCGTTGACAGCAGCGTCAGCCTTCTTAAGAGCAGTCTTGAGATCAGACTTGATAACCTTGTTTCTGAGTGTCTTAGTCTCGATAACCTTAACTCTCTTCTTAGCAGACTTAATATTTGGCATGAAAGCACCTCCTCATTACAAATACGCACTCGTTTTGCAAAGCCGCTGCAGACTGAGAGGAATACAGCGATCCCATTAAACAAGCCTTATGAATTATTTTAGCACATTTCGCCCGAAATTGCAAGACCTTTTTATTAAAATTTCAAAACAAAATTACAGACTTTCTTGTAACAAATGCCAAACCAGGTCGGTTGAAGCAAAAGACAGCCCGATGCAAGGATCGTGCATCGGGCTGCTTAGGGGGTGTGTACTATATATGAAAAGCCGTTTGATGTCTCCCGGCTTAAGCGGGTAGTTGGAAGCTTCAGCAAGGGTGAAGGCTATTGCCGCAGCCTTTCTCGGTGTTCCTCTGACCTTGGATATATAATACCGCCCCAATATGTTCATTTTATGAAAGAACTCGGAAAAGAAGCTGAAAGAAACAGGAAAGTATTTTCACATCAGCCTGTAAACTCAATGTCGATAACAGCTATCTCAGCCTTTGTTCCGACCCTCATAAACGGTCCGTACACGCCAACTCCCGAGGTCACAAGCGAATACATATCGTCCTTTTTCATCAGTCCGTATGGGTTTTCCCATTTGAGCCTTACGGGAATAGTCAGCGGGAAGAGCTGCCCGTCATGAGTGTGCCCTGAGAAGTCAATATCAGCGCCTGCATCTGCAGTCTCCTGAAGCTCATCAGGCTCGTGGGCGATAACAAAGATCGGCTTTGTCTTGTCAAGTCCCTCGGTGAGCTCCTCTATAGACGCTCTCACGCCGTCCTCAGTTCCGACCTTCTCTCCGTCACGTCTGCCGACAAGGTAGAAGCTGTTATCGATCAGCACCGATTCGTCGGTCATAAGCTTTACATTGCACTCCTCCATGAAGTCATACATTCCCTGAGCGTTCAGCTTCTTCGGGCCAAAGTCAAGCGTAAAGCCCATAAGTATCTGCTCTTCAATATCATGATTGCCGAAAACGGCATAGGTGCCGTATGTAGTTTCAATACTCCTGAAAGCCTTTGCTATACGCTCAGGGTCATCGAGGTTTTTGTAGCTGTTGTCAAAAATATCTCCTGCAAACACAACGAGGTCAGCGTTCTGCTCATTTATGCGCTCAGCCATCTGCTCTATCTGGTCTGCACCTATAGCGTAGCCCATGTGCGTGTCAGCGATAAGCACAACTCTCAGGCTGTCACGCTCACCGCAGGACTTGTTCACCTCTGCGGTGTAGTTTGTAACCCTTATATGCCTTGCGTTCATAAAGCCGTAAATGCAGACCGCTGCTGCGCACATTGCAACTATTCCGCCGACAGAAACTATTCCCACACGGCTGAAAAGCTTCGTATCTTTAAGCTTTGTGTGCTTGGCTATCAGGCGGATAAGGTCAAACAGTGCAATGAACAGCAGCAGATACAGCAGTATCCCTATCCAGTAGGTCGAGTACCGCCTTATCACAATAGTTACAGTGTTTTTCGGCAGCACCACAGCTATCAGCGGCGTAACAGATGATACTGCAAACCACACCGCCAGCGGATACTTAAAGGGCTTCCAGTCAAACACATGATGACAGTTTTTGACCCAGTACAAAAACCTGAGTATCATATAAACAACAGCCGCCAGATACATCGGCAGCAGAAACAGAAATATCATAAAGCGCCTCCGCAGTAAGTTACTAATAAGTATAACACAGTTCTTGGAATATGTAAAGTCCTGTACAAGTCACATGGTTGCATTTTTTTGCAATATGTGCTATAATATATAATAGTATATTATGTATGAAGGGCGGTGAGGCAATGCTCTCTCAGCTTACAAAACCTATAAGCTATTTAAAAGGTGTAGGTCCTGCCAAGGCTCAGAAGTATGAGCGCCTTGGGGTAAACACAGTCTATGACCTTCTCTGTGACTACCCGAGAGACTATCTTGACCTCACTCAGCCTGTGGCTATAAATGACGCTCCCGCAAATGAGCAGGCTCTTGTCAGGGGCAGGGTATTCAAAAAGCTCCAGCCTGCAATGGTGCGCCGGGGTCTTACAATCTATCGTGCTGCCGTGACCGATGATACAGCCGATCTGACGATAGTTATCTATAATACAGGCTTTGCCTTCGATAAGCTTGAGGTAGGCAGGGAATACCTGTTCCTCGGTAAAATATCGGGAAATACGGTCAGGAAGGAAATGAATTCGCCTCTTATCTTCGATGCGGCGACCTCAGAACTGATACAGCCTATATATCATCTGACCGAGGGCATCACACAGCAGACTGTCCGACAGAACGTTAGAACAGCTCTGAAGTATCTTGATACCGTTATATATGAGCCTATCCCTGACAGCATAACAAAGCGTGAAAGGCTCTGCTCTCTTGTGTATGCATTTGAGAATATCCATTTTCCGACAGATGCCTATGCACTCAGTCAGGCAAAGAAAAGGCTTGTGTTTGATGAGCTCCTTATTCTGCAGCTTTCAATGCTCCTTATGAAGAGCCGTAACCGTGAAAAGGGTGCGCAGAAGCTTAGTAATACCGACATAAGCGATTTTTATAAGGCTCTTCCTTTTGAGCCTACGGGCTGTCAGATGAGGGCGGTTGAGGAGTGCCTCTCCGATATGCAGACCGATACCCCTATGAACAGGCTTCTGCAGGGAGATGTCGGCTCGGGTAAGACTATGGTAGCGGCGGCTCTTGCCTATGCGGCTGCTAAAAACGGCTTGCAAACTGCACTTATGGCGCCTACCGAGATACTTGCAAATCAGCATTACGAAACAATGAGAGCCTTCCTTGAGCCTCTGGGCATAAGGGTTGGTCTTCTTACAGGTTCAATGACGCCTAAACGCAAGAATGAGGTCAAAGCCCGTTTTGCTGAGGGCGAATACAGCGTGGCGGTGGGCACTCACGCACTTGTACAGCAGACTACAGAGTTTAAGTCTCTTGCCCTTGTTATTACAGACGAGCAGCACCGCTTCGGAGTGGCACAGAGGGCGGCTCTTGCCTCTAAGGGCAAAAATCCGCATAAGCTGGTTATGTCAGCAACCCCGATTCCGAGAACTCTTGCGCTGATGATCTACGGAGACCTCGATATTTCCGTGCTCGATGAGCTGCCCTCTGGCAGACAGCGGGTTGAGACCTACGCAGTTACGGGAAAGCTCCGACAGAGAGTTTACGGCTACATAAAAAAACACCTCGATGAGGGCAGACAGGGCTATATCGTCTGTGCGATGATAGAGGACAATGACAGCGACCTGCAAAATGCAAAGGCTTATGCTGAGAAGCTTTCAAAAGGGGAGTTTCGTGATTACCGAGTGGGGCTTCTGCATGGAAAGCTCACTGCCGCCGAAAAAGAAGACGTTATGACTGCCTTTTATGAGCACAGGCTCGATTTGCTTGTGTCTACTACGGTGATCGAAGTCGGAGTTGATGTTCCGAATGCGGCTATAATGGTAATTGAGAATGCAGACCGATTCGGACTGTCACAGCTTCATCAGCTCAGAGGCCGTGTCGGCAGGGGAGAGTATAAGTCAAGCTGCGTCCTTATAACCGACAACGTCAATGAGGAGACCGTCAAGCGCCTGAAAATCCTTTCAAAGACGAACGACGGCTTCAAAATATCTGAGGAGGATCTGAAGCTCCGAGGTCCGGGCGACTTTTTCGGAAGCCGTCAGCACGGCCTGCCCGAGCTCAAAATAGCAAGTATGTCCGAGGATATGGACGTGCTCAGACGAGCAGGTCAGACCGCACGGGATATCCTCAAGGCCGACCCGGAGCTCTCATTACCCGAAAACAAGCACCTGAAGGAGCTCACTGACCGAATGCTCACACAGATAAAGGAATAGCGGAGGTAACTATGGATTCACTGAAAATGATGCTTTATATCTTTGCCCGAATAGGGCTTATGCTACTTTTGTGCGTGTTCGGTGCGTTTGTGGGAGTGATCCTGATACCGTCGCTTTGCAATCTTATGCCCGGCTCGTGGATATCAGTCAAGAACTTCCTGACCGACAGCTCAAATATGAGCCTTATTGCCTTTGTCATAACTACATTGATTATGGTATACCTTTTCTTTAATGACGGAAAAATACACTCCGCCTATGAGGAGTGGAGCAGTGTTACCATAACTACAGTGCTGCTGCTTATGATGTTTGCGTATTTCATTCCCGCTATCTTTTATGAGTCCTTCAATGCCGAGGGTAAGGGAAAGTTCTTTTATCTGGTGCTTTATTACCCCTCGGAGTGGATCAGACTGCACTTTGACCTTGCCTATACGGTGAGCGTTCTTGTCGGAATGGGCTGTACACTGCTTCTTTGTATGGCATCTTATGTATTTTCATTCAGGCTGTATGTGAAGAAGCACCCTGTTATTCTTAAACGTATGCAGGAGAGTGCTGCTTCGGCAGATGATGAAACTGATGATGAAACCGAAGAAATGGGAAATAATGACAATGATTCTGTAAAAACAGGGGATTAAGGCAACACCGCACGACCCGCGGCTAACGCCTCTGCACATCATCTGCTTGCCAGCTTTCCGTCATATTACCCAAATTCTCCTTGAC
>OCVV011163875.1_pt1 | contig 30871 bp, 30 predicted proteins | sample 1539721 | NCBI WGS metagenome assembly OCVV01 (sample SAMN02144230, study PRJEB22623) | gut metagenome | biome: sheep rumen | host: Ovis aries | place: New Zealand | reverse complement strand
GTCAACTGTATATGATGCACATTCATCTTCTTTGCCGCCTCAATCATAGCCGTCATCAACTCCTTTCCGTATCCACGGCCACGGCACTTAGAACTGACAACCACAGATTCAATATCAGCAATGGTAAACTCCAGCGTGTGTTTGATGCAAATCGTTCCGGTAGCCACGATGTGACCGCCATCCCTAATCACATACACGTGAACGTTGGCATCATTCAAGGCATTGTTCAAAAGCTCCTCGTTACAGAAACTTGTAGTCGATAACTCATGCATCAGAGCATCAAGGTTTGCCAGATTTTGAGGTGAATATGACTTTAACTCCTCTACCATTTTTACAGCATCTAACTCTCAGCTCCCCTACACGTACCCTTTCCACTTCCGCCACATCCAATGGCCAGGTTTCCATATTGGTGCCCAGAGGACTTCGGATGGACATAAGGAATATACTTTCCCGAGGCGTTTGAGGTTCTTTAAATACAGATTAAAACTGCTGCCGCTGTGAGCGGACTCATATTGTTCTCCAAATTTTCCGAAGTTACCACCTGCAATAATCTCTTCCAGAAGATATTTGCCAGTCTTTTCTGAAGGGCTGCAAAGTAGATACTTGTCATCCATTAGGAAAACCGCTTTCATGACATACATCACAGCACTGGTCACCTTCTCGAGTCCCAACCATTTCAGTTTTCCGTATGCCCACTTACGTTCTTCGTCTGTAAGATGAATCAACACGAAATAATAATCCATCAACTGTCGCAAACCAATTCCTTCATGAAAAACATGGCGAAATATATGCATCATCAGATAGACAGCATTAAACCTATTCGTGGGATATGCAAACCCCACTTGCTCATCAAAATGGTTGAACTGCTGATTTGCTTCCTCCTTGAAAAACTTCTTATATTTTACATACCTTAAGTAATTGTATGAATATGACGGCAGGAAATGAACTTCTGTCTCTACACCATCTATGATACTTGCATCCACATGATGGATGACAACCGTACCAGTTTTCAAGTAACTACTCTTTAAAAACTGCAAGACCTTTTCTCTACCACCTTCAACCCACAAGTCAATATCTCCAGGCATCCTCCGCAAACTTAATGAACCACTTCGTATATTGGTTTCAAGATTCAAGTTACAAGTTTCAGGTGAATTATCATTAGCTCTTTGCTCTACAGTTTTACAGCTCGTACTTCTTACATCAGACTTCTTACGTCTTACATCGTATAACCTCGCTACTCCCTGCCCTTTCAGCACACAGCTACGAAGCCTTCCTTTCTTAAAGATTCTTGTTAAATATTCCGCTGCTTCATTTAGTCTTTTATTCTTCTGCTCAATAATCTGCACCTCACCAATCCACTGCAACAGCAGCACCCTCGGCACACTTAGTTCTGCGTTCTTAGCTCTTAGCTCTTCTATCCCGTGAAGCACAACACCCACCAAAGACTGTTTGGCAGCTGTTTCATATATCTGCTGCCAATCGCCCTCTGACGGGATCCTGCTAAGTACGGTTCTCGTTCCGAGTGCTATTTGAATTAATTCAACGAATAAACTCATCATAAAAATCTAAAACCCTGAGTTCTCTGGCTCTTGAACCCTTTGAACTCTTTGAACTTCTTAAACCCTTAAGCTCTCGAACTATACTCCACCAACTTATTATGCATCCACTGTGGATACTTACCCAAAGCAGTATAAAGGATTGCTATCACCGTCCACATAATCAGTTTTATGTCCCACCAGAAGCTAGCATGCTTCACATAATACACATCCAACTTCAAGCGAATTGGAAGCACCTTCTCGTTGTATTCCTCCTCATCGGGGAATTGGTCACCATAGATATAATCCCACAGACTTGACTGACTCGTAAGGCCACAAGGAACGGTTGCGGCAATCGCATTCTCTCCCCCACGTGTAATCTCCACCTGATCCACTGCTGCCGGACGAGGCCCAACAATGGACATCGTGCCATTGAGGATGTTCAGCAACTGAGGCAGCTCGTCTATCTTAAGCCTTCGCATTATCTTGCCCCACCAGAAGATACGATCCTGGTCAGGACGTAGCGAAGCTTCGTTAGCACCCTTTGCGACACGCATGGAGCGGAACTTCCACATTTTGAACTCCTTGTTATCCTTACCCACACGTTTCGCGAAGTAAAACAAAGGTCCCGGGTCACTCAGCTCTGTCATGACAATTGAAAACAGCCAAATTGGACTCGTGCCAACGATACCTAATAAGGCACATAAGAAGTCAAAAATTCTTTTAATTGTTCTGTATATCATAATTTTCCAATTCTTGATTTATTTTGAAAGACTAAACCCAGCCACCACAGGATTATGGTCACTCAAATCAGTATCTATCACTTTTACTCTTTCTAATTTCAATTCCTTCGAATGTAGGATATGATCTATTCTCAATCTCATCCATCCTGAGTGAAACGTACTCCCATAGCCGTTTCCACCTTCCCACCAACTATCCTTCAACCCACATGACATTAAAGTATCCAATGGCGCTGAGCAATTAAAATCATTCATATCCCCCATCACAATTACAGGATGTCTTGATTCTAGAAACGCCTTTTTTGTCCAATGAGCTTGAAAGCTTCTGTTTTCTTGAGCATACTTATATTTTTTATAAGATGTGGTATCACTTTGAAACTCTTTTTCAAATGAAATTCCATCATAATGATTGCTCGCCATGTGTACTCCCAATATCTGCACAGAATCACTCGCCACACCTATAGTTGCTTTAATTGTCTAAACTGACTTTCCTTGAATTGGAATCCACACATGACCAGAATTCGTCATTTGATGTTTACTATAAAAAATATCTCCACATATTTGATGACTTTGATACTCTTCGGTAAAAGGGTACTTTATTTTAAGAAGTGAATCTGTCACAGTACAACTATCCTGATTATATTCATTTAGTTGCACAAAATCTGCATCCTCATTTAGAATTAATTCTGCTATTTTTCTTTGCCTGATGCTATCTGCCCACTCTGAACAATGTACATTCCAAGTCATCACCTTCAGTTCGCTCTCTTCTCCTCCCCCAATTAGATTAATTGAAATAACTTCATATTTCCAGTTGAAATATATAACAACAAGGAGAACTGACAGGCAGATTATAGTAATAATATATCGAGTTTTCAATTTGATGATACTGTTCTAAACGGCCAAAGTGCCTTAAACACCAAGTACGTTTTATTGCTCTTCCCAAACACCAGCTTGATGCAGTAATACCCACATACTACCATCCAGCGTGGAATGCGAAGCACATGTTTAGCCCTTCCCTCAGCCTTTTCTTCTGCAATCACCTTGGCGCTATCCAACAGTTCCTCATCTTTGATAATATGTATGGTATTATCTACCTTCTTATCCACCCAATCAACCATGGAGGAAACAGCTTTCTGTACATTCAGTACCTCAAACTGCTGGCCGCCACCAATCAGGTATGCCCAATCAGGATATTTCAGGTAATAACGCTTCTCAATGTCACGCTTTACGTCTTCTGTGTATACAGGAGAGAAACGATAGATGTTATAGAACTTACATATCTCTTTCAAACGGGATTCGGCCATAGCCTTACTTTTACCGTAATTTGATATTGGATTTAGTTCAGACTCTGGCGTAATTAACCCTTTCACCATACCTATGGCATCCACCGTACTGATGAACAACACCGGAACATTGTGCTTGGAACAAGCCTCAAACAGATTCTCTGCACAATCTACATTCACTTTCTTGAATGCCTCCCATGAGGTGTCGGCCACTCCTTTTGTGTGTGCTAATGCTGCCAAATGAATACAACGGTCTATCTTCTTGTCCTCAAAAAGCTTATTGATAGCCTCCTTGTCCGACAAATCCAGCACTACGTCTTTTCTTAGTTCTTCGCTCTTAGCTCTAAGTTCTGCCCTTGGCATAACACGGTCTACGCCAATAACATTATGCCCTTTCTCGAGCAAACCTTTTACAACATATCCGCCTATCATACCAGCGGAGCCCGTTACAAGTATCGTCATTGCGTCTTCTCCTTCATTTTTTTTCTGAAATCCTTAAGTCCTTCTAACAGAAAGGCAAACCAAGGGAGGGGATCATCCCAATAGAACATCTGTTCCCTTACTTTTTTGTATCCTAACCTACTAGGAGATTTTTTAAACCTATTTTTACTCTTCAGGAACCACAACATATCTGTTTGCCCGATTCTAAGACATAGACTTGTATCACTCTTATCAAACCGTGTTACTGGTAGGTCATAAGCGTCTTCAAGGATTTGCTGACAAAGATTAAAACCGGAAAGGAATCCAATAGTTATGGCATGACTCGCACGGGGATTTATCTCTATTACCTTTGCAACATTATCTCGTTTGTCTATCATCATGTCAATGCCAATCACACCCCGGAGGTTCATTTTTTTCACCAAAGCCGCACAAGTTTCATGTATATCTTTACGGTCTATCAGAACATTCATGGTGCTGGTTCCACCATCTTCAGGATATAGATGTATACTGTCATAGATGAAAGAACTTTTCACTTCCCCGTTTCTGTCCACATAAACGTTACCTGCTATCACATGACTATCTAATGGTATGCATTCCTGAACTACATAATTAGATAAGGAAATATGATGAGCCTCAATATATTCTTTCAGTTCTATTTTATTATGAAAGACATGGAATCCACGTGCGCCATACATACTACGAGGTTTAATAATGACAGGGTAATCCAACCCTCCCCTATCAACATCTTCAGGACTCTGAACATCGAATAGTGTAATAGGACACGGAAGATTATTCTCCATACATACCCTCATCACCTCATTCTTGTCATTAGCTCTGTCAAATATTTCTTTTTCATTGGCACATATGATAGCATACTTGGAAAGTTCTTCTTTATGATGTGCCAGTATTCTTGCACCAAACTCAAACACAGGGTATACGATATCAAAATTTCCAGTCTTAACAAGTTCTATGATATACTTTTCAGACTCTATAGGTTTGTGTAAATCACACACGCCAAGAATCTTATGATCTGCATATCGAGAAACATAACCACAATCCCACTTAGAACCACAAAGTACAGATACTTCGCACCCAAGCTTATTAAACTCACGGATAAAAGGAAGACATTGTTTGCAATAGCCTTCCAACACCAAAATATGTTTACCTTTTACTATAGATTTAATGTCCATCAACATCTACAATTTAATACTATTTACAACCTCAATTACCTTCTTTACTTCCTTCTTTGTAAGATTAGTATTGAAAGGTATATTCAAAATTCGTGAAGCCATCTTATGCTCTTCTTCAAAGCTCTCAGGACAACCCAATGAACAATGGCTAAAATCCATATCAACGCCTTTTTTCACGCATTTATGATAAAACTCATTACGTTTTTCTACCAAGACTGCATATCTACAACATACCGCATCATCCACTCTGATTGGTTTCTTAACCAAAGGATTTACAATATTTTCATCATAGCGTTGATAAAGGCTTTTTCTCTTCTCAAATATTTGGTTTAATCTTTTCAACTGTTTTAAGAGGATAAAGGCCTGCCACTCAGAAAACCTAAATGAATACAAGTCCGTCTTTTTCTCAGACGGTTTCTCGTGTTCTGTCTTTTGAATTTTACCCTTCGAGTGTATCGTCAAATAATGAAAAAGTCTATAGAAATATACATTCTTTGTCATCACAAAGGCTAATCCTCGTACTAATCCTTTAACCTTGAACAATAAGTTCGATTTTTTCCAATCAGCATTGTTTTTGATGTCATCTATCATTTGTTTGTCCTTACTGATTAGGACTCCACCGAAAGGAGGCACATTCAAGAGTTTAGATGCATTAAAGCTCAACACTGCATAATCGCCAAATGTTCCAGTTTTCTCCCCATTTACCACAGTTCCCATCGATGTGGCACAATCCTCTATGAGAACGGCTCCCACCTCTTTACATTTAGCTATTATAGCCTCGATATCACATGGTATTCCATATTGATGCGTTGACAATACAATACTATTAGAATCTATGCACTCTATGTAACTGGAATTAAACGAACTTTCCTTTGTTCTGCTATAAACTATTTCCTTTCCTGCTAACAGTACAGCCTCATTCACAGCAATGCAAGTGTAAGCAGGAATAATAACCTTCTTCTGAGGTAATCTGATTAGAAGTTCATAGATGGCATCACGAGCAGAGGGTGTTAAACACACCTCCCTATCATCAAAATATATACCTAACTCTGACAAACACTTATCTCCATAAACATTTTTTTCTCAGAAACAAATAATGTCTGAATCAAGTCATAAAAAGAATAGTTAACACGAACACGTGGTATTAACTTGAAACTATTCATAATACTTCATACCTACCAATCTTCTCCATTTGATAATGAAAAAGTATTTTATTAAATACAAAGTATGTTGTACATACCATTTAAACTCATTCCACCACGATGATTCCGGTCTCTTAAATAGCAGTCCGGCTAATCCCAACTTTTGAAGAATACCATCGGGCTGTCTCAACACCCCCAAAACACTGCGGAAGGCAGCTCCTACTCCAACCATCACGATGCCATTATTCAAATAAGGTATTATCATAGAGTTCAAGATATCCTGTTTTGGGGCTCGCAATGCTGTCCATACTATAGTAGCACCACTATCATTAATCATCTTCGCCATCCCCTTTAGATCATATTCCCTTAATGGCTTGAAGGGGGGTGAATAACTACCAACCACGTTCGCTCCAAACTCCTCAGTGGCCTTTTTTGTTAAAGCTGCAAGCGTTTCTTCCGTATCTCCGAAAAAGAAATGCTTCAACTGCGGGTCTTTATCCTTCAGCATTCTTGGGAAAATATGCGGTCCGCAGGCACGTTGAACCTGTTTTAGCCCCCACCAATGACCACACCACACCAACGGTGTTCCATCGGGAGTGTTCATTAGGGAGTTCTCCATCACTTCCTGATATTTGTCATTTTTGTTAGCAATGACAACTGTTCTCAGAGTAGAAATGCATACATAGTCTTTCTGCTTATGATGAATTGCTTCCTTGATAGAGTTGATGGCACAATCTTCATTTGTAACAGAAACCCGCGTCCTTCCTATCCTAAAGAAGTCATGTTCATCGATATATTTCATCTTAATTTGAGTCATTCGATAAAATCCATTTGTAGTAATCGTCTTTATTATCTATCACACTTGGGTCAACCCTAAATGCTAACTTATGGAATATCACCTTTTCCGTCAGCTTGTTCCACTTGATTTAATCAAACTATTCATCCCAATGATGCAACAAAAAAACAGACCATTCACACTATAGCCATACGGAATAGTAGCAATCTCCTTTACATGATCACTTATGCGTTTTTTCATAGTATCATCTATTGCCTTCTGCCTTTACAATATAAATCGTTCTTTACGGATGCCATTTCACGACTCCTGTATCCGTCTTTATCGTACAAGCAAATGCCGCGTATATGCCATTCTCATCTGAGACGAGATTTTCATAACCATTAACTATAGCACCCAGAAAAGTCAATGTCGCTTTAATTTATTTCACAGCCCGTCCACTATTTCTTTATTTTATAACAATTCGTTGGTATTAGTTTCACTGCCTCATATCCTAGCAGGCCATTCAGTCGCTCAGCTCTCTTGTTATACCTTACCATCTTCTTCACAGCTCGCTTCTCCATCCACGGATAAAACATACAGTCGGGCATTGTATAATACACCCACCAGTTAAAACGGGCTTTCATTTTTTTCCACCATGGCATATCATATGGCTTTGTTTCAATGGGTATTTTCCATGTGCTGCCATAGTTGAACATCATCGCCTCTTCCGCAAATTTAGTAGCATAAAACTTATCTCCCTGAAATTCATATTCAATTAAGTTCGTCACATATCTCTCTGGAATAGGATCTCCTACAGTCTCACGGACGCCTTCAATCAATGGTGCCATTATATAAAAGTCTATATACTCCCCTTTCCTCATTATAGAACAAAGCCCATCACGTCGGTCATAGCGAATAACCTCAAAACCATTCTCACGCAATTCAAAGAACATGGATTTGAACAATTCCAAATCTTCACTCAAAATAAATAGATCTATATCCTCATCATGTGCGATGAAGTCATGTTCTCGAATTGCGCCTAGCAACGTACCGTATACTAACCCGAACCTCAAACCATTACGTTTTGCTATCTCATTAAAAAGCAGCAAGTTCTCCTTGGCGATAATCATATCCATCCTCTTAACGCCATTAAACACTATACGGAATTCGTAAGTAAATGGGCCTTTCGAGGTATTAACTGTGAATCTCATACTGTATCTCCTTTCTTTAAAATAGATAGTGTGCGATTAATTGCATCTTCAAACAGATAATGTGGGGTAAAACCTAGTTCCTTCAGCCTTTCATTACTCAATATGGCTTGCATCGCTACAGAAAAGCCAGCTTTTTCCACCTCGGAGGGGAGATCGAATACGACTTTTTTTCTCGCAGCCTTTGCGCATAATGCCGCAAAATCTTTTAAATGGACATTACATTTTTCATTGGAAATATTATACACAACACCATTTTCTCCATGAATAAGGACAAATAATATAGCAGCTACAGCATCGGCCACATAGGTATATGAGAAATACTGCTCCCCCTTACTCTTAAGTACAATATCTTCGTTACATAGGGCTTTTAAGATAAATTGAGATGAAGCTTTAGTATCACTCATCAACATAGTAGGCCCAAATATACGACTCAAACGTACAATCTTTACTTCGACACCCTTCTCAGCTATAAACGACTGGCACATTGCTTCGCAAACTCGCTTAGATTCAGTATAGCATGATCGCGCATTCGCCAAGTTCAACCTGCCCGTATAATCCTCTGTAAACACATCTTCCCCTCTTGCATTACCATACACCTCAACAGTAGATGGATAGAGGACAGTAGCACCACACTCAATAGCCTTCTTAAGCGCATTTTCTGCTCCTTTCACATTTATCTCTATTGTTTCTATAGGATATTGCGAATAGGCCAAAGGATGGGTATTGCTGGCAAGCGGAATGACATAATCCACATTTAACTGCGAAGGGAATGGCTGACGAACATCCTGTTCTATGAAACGGAAAGTATCACTATTGTAGTATTCACACAATCGTGAAGCCGCTTTTTCTTTGTCCCGTCCAACCGCAAAAATTGAGATATTGCCCCCCTGACGGTTGTAGGCCATTAGGGCGTCAATCAGACAAACGCCTATTAGACCTGTTGCACCTGTTATTAACATCCGCTTCCCTTTTAGTGCTTCAATACCAGGCACACTTAGGATATAGTTTAAATCCTCATTATAAAGGGGGTGTCGTTTATTTAATATACCTATTTCAGCCATGAGTCTTTATCCATTTTGAGATAACCTTTGAACATTTCAAGATCATCCTTAGTTGTCAGTTTAATATTTTTATCTGACCCTGCGGCGAAATGCAGAGTCTCACCCAATTCAACCATCATTGTATTGGTGTACGAAGAGCCATAAATACCAATCTCTTTTTCAAAAGCCTCATGATAAGCTTCATCAAGACGCTTAAATTGGTACGCCTGTGGTGTTGATACTCTTCTTAAAGTCTCGCGAGGAATATATTGTTTTGTCGTTGATCCATTCTCTGGGTTTACAATGAAAATCTGCTCATTATATGGAAGTGAAGTTACGCCATTCCCATACTCTTTAGCCTTTTGAATTACGTCTGTCAATACCGATGCATCTACAAGCGGTCTTATTCCATCATGGATAACAATGATATCATCAGATTGAACTTTCCCCTCCAAATAATATACCCCATTTCTGATGCTTTCTTGACCTGTATTACCACCGTTTACTACCCACTTTAACTTATCAATATTGAATTGGTGCGCATATGCCCAAAGCACATCGTGCCATCCATCCAAACAGACTACTTCGATAGAATCAACCATAGGATGACGCTGAAAACCTTCAAGCGTGTATATGATAACAGGTTTATCGTAAACATTAATAAACTGTTTTGGGATATCTTGCCCCATTCGATGGCCAGAGCCACCGGCGATAATTACTGCAATGGTACTCATTATATTTATGATTTTAACTTATATACTAAATTTTTTATTCTTTCGTCAAAAGAGACCGCCATAAGGCTCTGCCTTGAATTATTCAGATCAGGAATCTCCGCAATTTTTAATTGTCTATCGATTGCGTAGGTTATATTATCTACGTCCATCGGGTCAACTAACTCACCATTATTATCATTAACCAAACAAGAGGAACCGCACTTATTAGAAATGACTACACGACAACCAGCCAACAAAGCCTCGTTGGTGACAGCACCAAATGCTTCTTGATAACTAGCAAGGATCAAAACACTTGCTAGATTATACCAAGCGTATAACTCGTCACCATCAAAGCGACCGGTAAAGATCACCTGTTTGTCTATTTCTCTTGCTTCAGCCTCCAATCTTTCGCGTTCCTCACCGTCTCCCACTACCACTAACGTAACGTCACCTTCTATTTTCCCGAATGCCTCAATCACCCTAAACAGGTTTTTCAGCGCGACAAGTCTCCCAACATAAAGCAACACCTTTTTGCCCTTCAATTTGTACTTTTCAGCAATATCGCGGCTCTTTGGCAATAGCTTCTCATAATAAGATAACATTCTAGTTTCATCCATGATAATGGGCATCCATATCCCTTTACCATAATGATGCTGATACCACTGTTCAACTTCAGGAGTTACTACAATGAAATCATCGAAGAATTTTGCCAGATGATTTCTAAGCCATGCATGAATCTTTGTAAAATCATTTTTATTGGCAATCATATCATAGCTGTCATCTGTCATACTCACAATCCTATATTTACTATGGGTAAGCCAGCGATGCATTAATACCTGAATGGCAGAAATCTGGTACTCAGGCACAATCACAACGTGCGGTTTTTCACTCCGCAGCATCTTCCACAAACCTTTGCACCACTTGCGGTTCATGCTTCCAAAAGACTTACCTTTAAGATAGACAGGTTTGAAAGTGCATTGTTTTTCTAGCAAATCCATATCAAACTTCTGTGCCGTACCCTCGCGTTCATAGAAGCACATCACCGCATTTAGACTTTCGTTTAAAGCGTTATAGGTATCCACCCGGTAGGGTGCAATACTCGTTCTTATAAAAATATTCATATTATTTCAGCCCTTTTGATGAATAACCATTTTCGTTCAACCATTTCAGGTACCTCGGCAACAACTGTATTGTCTCACGCTCATGCTTATGACAGAAATGAAATAGTACAATAGCTCCTGGTTTTGTGCGTTGATTCAGATTAACAAAACTCTTTTCATAGTCAAAACGATCCATGTCAGAGTCGCCACTGTTTAATGACCAAAAAACGATTCGGAATTGTCGGTGAAGTTTTAAAAACGTTCGTAGGGTCAAGCTCCCATGGGGCGGTCTAAATAAGGTTGTTTTCAGCATATTGTTCGCCCGCATAACATCATTGTAATACACTCCGGATTCTACTTTATAAGCATGAAGATGACTTTGTGTGTGATTACCGATGCGATGCCCTTTGGCGCAGATCATTTTTAGCAACTCAGGATGCTTTTCTGCGTTGTCACCACGGCAAAAGAATGTTGCCTTAAACCCATACTTTTCTAACTCATCAAGTACAAACTGCGTGATACCCCCTTCAGGGCCATCGTCGAAGGTGAGATATACTACTTTGTCTACCTCCGGCACATTATTGATTTCATAATGACGCAGTATCTTATTAACGATCCTCTTAATCATTTCTAGACTCACTTATCTGCTTCTCGCAATTACTTTGTTGACAAAGTTAACCACGTTATTCTTTTTTAACCGTTTAAAGGATATGTCATTTTTAAGTTGAATATCGTCATCTCTAATTTCCAAATTCTCATATACATACTTCTTTGTGCCCCCACTACTCGTTTTAGCCAAAAAGTTCACCCCCTTTAAACAATGACGGTTTTCACCTTCATACCCTATAAATCTAATACCATTATCTACAACATTGTATGCAACCAAGTTGTTAGCATTATTGGAAAACTCAGATCTCTGATCTTTCACCATTCGAGAATCAATACTATAACCGTTAGGGGTATTGATGATGACATTTTTGTATATCTTTACATTACTTGCTCCATCGTCGCAGAAAATACCACGATTATCACCTGCGCCCGAATAATCATGGATATAATTATATCTTATAATAGCATTATCATTCTGAGTCCAAACATAAATGGCACCACTATCCATCATCATATATTTCCAACTATTGGCAAAATAATCAGGTCCAAAATATAACTCGTTACGTTCGATGATGCCACCAGAATATTTTGACTTTTTATGACCATGCCATACTCCCACTCCTATTGCACAATATCCAAAGTCACAAAACACATTGTCAGTTATAGAGTAATTACACTCATGGCATATTATACAAAAGGTATTACCTAGGGACATACCACACTTGTTAAACTTGTTTCTTGAAACAAAGACATTTTGACATCCATTGTAAAAAAGCAATTCATTTCCGCACGTTTTACTAACCAGATTTCTACCAAACACCACATTGTTTGTACTCTTTGCATTTATAATAGTACTTTTCATTTGTTCAAATATACATTCTTCAAAGTCAACTTGAGAAGTGTGAAAATCATTTAGCACAAACAACCCATCTCCTTCTTTATTCCCAACAAACGACAACCCTTTGATAGATAGTTTTTTAATATGACTATTACTTATATTAAGGAATGTATTTGCCGTGCAATTATTAATTTTAGAGCTGTCAAATAAACGAAAACGGGGATTCTTTCCTCCATACAAAAAATCCATATTAACATTATAACCTTTGTTCCCAAATCTGTTTTCGTAAGTTAGCTCTGGTACATCAAAATACACACCATTCTCATTAATATTAGTCACATCATAAATGGGCGCTTTATACCATTGTGTTACTTGAATCTTGGTCACATCTCCCCTTGATATTTCACCGAGATTATTGGTATATGAAACAAAACACAATTTCTTATCCTGATCTATAACATCTATTAATCCATCTAGTTGTTTCATATCCGACCAAGGGTCAATGTCAGTATTATTACAATAGTCTGATTCTGATGTTATTGTTGCTTTTCTACCTTCTATAGTAATTGACACATCTTTGCATGTGAGGTTATTCAGACTCAGATGTTTTTCTCTAAAATGATAAACGCCAGTGTATATAATAACCTTTATATTGGTTTCTCCATTTATTATTGCTTTTATTATCTTTTCATTTAAAATATTGAACTCTTCTTGCGTGTGAATTTTTATTTTATATACATTTCCTTTTGGGAGGGCTACTTGCGGTTTATATGCCATTATCCTATCCAAGGAATCAATTTGCCTTTGAATAGAGAAACTGTCAATATTTGTTATTCCATAACAGTTATAACTTAAAATCAATGAAATGAATAACAATATTAATCTTACCATTAATAGCGGATTTTATATAGTATTGAATAGGCTAAATACAGATTTCCTCTGAACAAATGAGCAACACGAGCCATTACTCGGTTGTTGAACGAAGAATGACTTAAATAATCAAGTAATGACGAATTGCTATTTACAAATTCTTTCACTATTTTACCTTTATTCTTGTCATCAAGTTTCTTTGTACAAAAAAGTAGTTCGTTTGTCAATTGAGCGATACATCGTCCCCATTTATATCTAATTTCAACATCGATACTATCTCCTAATTCTAATAGATGATTAATAACATATATAAGACTATTAATCCTTTTCGGATTAACAGGAGCATTCATTATAGAACCAAATCTCTGCCTATAATGATATAGTGGTTTGTTTATACACTTAACTGTTTTGCATTGCATAATCATAGTTGGTGTAAACAACGAATCTTCGTGCAAAATTCCTTCCTTAAAAAAAAGATTCTTATCAAGAAGCATCTCTCTTCTAATGATATAATATGGGGCACAATGGGAAAAAGAAGAACAAGCAAGTTCACGACCAGTTTCGCCAGAATTGTTAAGTTTAATCACTTTGGATTCCATTCGCCCCTCCTGTTCAGAAAAAAAACTTCCAAAATATAGGGCATCAATCCCATTAAGTTCATCTAACATCCGTGGAATTTCATCAGTTTCCACCCAATCATCCGAGTCAACACACCAGATGTATTCTCCTTTAGCTTCAATAATACCATGGTTACGAGCTGCTGACAGGCCGGCATTTTCTTGTTCTAATACACGGATTCTGAAATCATCAAATGTTTCTCTAACAATATCTATACTTCTATCCTTAGTCCCATCGTTCACAATTATGATTTCATATCTTTCCTCACCATTTTTCAAAAGAGACGAAATACATTTCTTGATATATTTCTCTACATTGTAAACTGGAACGATAATGGACAATTTTATATTTTTACCCTCGGCCATATTATAATACATTTTTATTTAATTTAAGTTTTCTAAACAAAAGGAGTAGCAATGCCAAATCAAAGTAGGGCTCTGTTAAAACACGTTTGAAAAACAGCAACCAGAATGTTATTGCCCCATAATCTCTTATTACAACTTCTTTATTAAAACCTGGTACAAATAGCAAATCATAGCAACGATTATCCACCTTTATTTTATTTCTTTTTTTATCAGAACTAATAACAGAAATATGATGAGACAATGGACGCTTTCTATTAGTTATCCCATTATTAAGTTGTATATAATTATATAGAACGTCGTTGATTGCTGCAATTTTCCTTACACTTGCTCCTGCATAATTAACAAACCAAGCATCATTCCCCATTGGAATCTCCTCAAATCGGCAGCCAATAAAGTCTATAAAGCTCTTACTAAACATTTTATTCCAAGGAGCATTGTGTGATAACCCCAACCATATTGCATCTTTTATTGTTTGTTTAGAATTAAAATAGTGATCAAACACCTTATCTATCCAATTATTCTGTTCTACAATAGTGTCATCCTTTTGAAAGTATCTTTTATTTCTAAAATACAAAATATCAATATCTTGATCTTTAAAACGGTCTAACACCATAAGGAAATTTGGCATATAATAATCATCGCAATCTGCAAATAGAAGCCATTTGCCTGTTGCATTCTCGATACCAATGTTTCGGGCGTGTCCAGCACCACAAGAAGATTTTTCATCAAGAAAGATGATTTTCGTGTCATCTCTTTCAGTATACGGTTTCAAATCTTCGTCGCTATTATCATCAACAACTATTATTTCCACATCATCTCGCTCCGGTATAGAATCAAGACAACGGGACAATAAACAAGGGCTATTTTTATGGGGTATAATAAAAGAATAGGATTTCATTTTAATTTCATTTGAAATATATAGTAATCACTTGATTCGACACAATAACTAAAACAAATAATCCAAGAAAGCCACAACGCATAGTCCCTTTGTAAAAATGAGATAAATACAAAAAGTAAGAAAAGAAAAGCGATCTTCTTATCTTTAGATGTTAAACAAACAATTATATAATAGAGCATAATCAATAAAAATTGCAATAACCCATGCATAACCATAAAAAACTGGAAACCGGTTCCAACTTTTTGATACTCCTCCAAACCATCTAAAGCATTTGGTCCATACCCAAACAATAATAAAGACGGATCAGACCACATTTCGTAAAACATCAGCATTATTGGAAGACTTGTTCTATTATTACCAGAGAAGCCTGTTTCATTGTCAGATGCTTGGAAGCGACTAAGTACAAGCGAATTAAACATATTATCACCTCCATTATAAATTATTCCAAAAATCAAAAGTAGGAATATTACTGCTCCACTTTTCAATAAAAAAGACAATGATAGTTTTCCCTTATAATATTGGCATAAAACATAACCCACAAAGGTCAGCATATAGCCCGCAAGAGAAAAAGACAATAAGATTGAGACTAGAATTATAATATTATACTTATTCCGCAACTCAAATAAATTGGACATTAAGAGGAATGCTCCCATCATACCAACGTATCCTGGTTCTAAGAATGGGCCTGAAAACCTACCAGTTCCATCAACGCTTCTTTCTTGTACGAAGAATATATAATTGTCAAAATCTTCATAACCACCCAGATTATCAAATTTAATTATGCCCCAAGCAGGCATATCAACAACCATATTAGCCAGCCAGAAACAGATGGAGGTACAGAGTAATATTGCATAATACTTGGTTATTAAAGAAAGACATACTGGCTTGAGATTATCTCTTAAGCATACAACACAGATAAAAGGTAATAATGTTGCGAAGAACAATTTAAGTATGATATCAAAATCATAATAGCGTCCTATAATAATAGAAACTACATATAAAAGAACACATAGTAATATATTTTTTCTAGTAAAGCTTAATGGAACCTTATATAAACTAGAGACAAAAAGAGCCAGTACCGAGAAGAGAAACATAAAGATATTTCCACGGCCGTCCCACCCTATCCATATTTTCATAGATAGAAGGAACATAACAAACAAAATGAAGGCATAGTATCTAATACCTTTACTTATCAATGCATCTTTCATTCTATTCAATTACAAGCTCCTCAAAAGGAACGTTATTAATCATCGCAGCTCTTTTTGCGAAACTGCTTCTATACATAATTGGAGTCCTAACCATATATGCTTTTTGGGCTTGTGAAATCATTAACATGTCCCAGAAAGTTTTTCTAACTTGATCTTCTGTCACCTTATTTCTTATATGTCCTACTGTCCCTGGGATTATATAAACAAATGGCAACTTAGAGACATCTTGAAGAAATGAACAACTGTCTGATGTTACAATACACTTGTCAACACCATTTTCGTATAATAGAGGTTTTATTGATTTGACGCACTTTTCTAAAAGCTCCGCCTTTAAATCATCAGAAAGAGGTTCTCCATAAGTATCTTCAAGATCACCCAATAATTGAGCAAATCTAAAAGATAAAGATATAAATTTACCGTCGATTTCTGCTAGAAAACTCTGGATCTCATTCTCTAAGCTAACATCCGTTACAAACAAATCATGAAAATCCTGATAAAAGGATTCATCATAGCAACAAGTGTTGGTGTATAAATGAATCGTCTTATTTCCACTCGTAAGTAAAGTATCAAGGAATCTCCGATGAAACACGTTATTATTCTTTTCACCAAATAAATCAGAAAAGGATATTAAAGATTTTTTTAAACAATCATTCTTACTCAACTCGGAGTCTGTTATTAACCAATCATATTTATTTGGTTTAAGATAGTCTTTTAAACAGAAGGGATATTCAAAATAAATTTTAAGCTCAATTTGGTTATTCTTGCACCAATGGTAAACTGATGTCATTGCTCTTAATCTATCAGCTAAACCAACATTAATAACCGTCCCATCAAAAACTAGTACAATTCTTTGTAGCCGCTGTTTTTTCTTCAAAAAGGATGACTTTGTACTATACTTACGACTCTTTGATATCTCTATCCAATTCTTCAAACAAAAGTAACGCCATTCACCCAAAAGATTACGTAGAACCGTCCTGTTATTTTTTCTTTCTATGTAATCTATTCTATCTATTATCCTTGCGATTAAAAACACGATATAATCAATCATAATACTATACAATCTTTCTTTTTAAATACAAGACTACGCGCTTCGAGTAATATTTAACATAAAACGATAAAGGGACATTCGGCATATGATTACACCGCCTAGAACTTAGCATCTCTTTCATCAAATCATTATACTGATCAATAGTTAATTTGAGAGATAGTATTTCAATCGTGGATTTTCTTGCATTCTTTCCTAACTTTCTTCTCAAATCTTTGTCATGATAAAGTTGCTCACACAAATGCGGGATATCTTTTGCGCTTTTAGCTATCAGCGCGTTTTCACCATGATACAAGCCCTCTTTGGGTGCTTCGGGTCCACAAAAAACAACTGGTTTTTCTAACAACATTGCCTGTCTTAGAGTTGCATCAAGAGAAGAATAAATATCCGCGGGCAAATAATATAAAAATACATCGAATGAATTTAGTATCTTCAACCATTCGATTAGCGGCTTTCCCTCAATTAACTTAATCGTATAATTGCGACATTCTGATTGTTTACTTATCCAATCAACTTTTGCTTTTGAACCGTTTCCCACAATAACGAAACTCTTTGGTGTCGTAATCTTATCAAAGACATCAAACATGTCAGATGGGCATTTGTTCAATGAACTTCCTCTTCCATAAACAACGGTTTTAGACAAGGGATGATAATCCTTCAACATATTCTCTGTTATATTCATCATTTGATCGTCGAAACCAAAATATATCATTCTCTTGTTATTCGAAGAAATAAAACGATACATTTTGTCATCGTATGCTGCTTTGTCAAGAAATACCAACATATCTGAATGACGAATTTCATAGGGTGTCAACCACAAGCCATCATAGGATGGTTTTTGGCAAACCGTTATTATTACCGGAAGATTGACACCTTTTGAGATCAAGAATTCTATTGTTTGTCTAAAATAATCTGCACCCCCTGCTCTGAAAAAATGAATTAGGCTATAGTCTTTGCTTGTTATTTCCTCATGAATACAATATTCATCACCCTCTTTTAAATTAACTTCACTATCATACTTCTTATATATTTCCTTACACACTATGCAGTAGTCAGAAATTTCCTTATTATTATGTATATATGACAACAATGCTAGCGTAGCGCCACCACCTTCATTATATCTTTCGATTATAAACAATACCTTCATATTTCAAAATACAATATTAATTCTTACTTATCATGTATTTTACGTCATTTAGTTCGTCAAATTTAAAAATAAAAGCGAACCCGATGTATGCCAATGTACCTATTATTCCACCAACAACCAATTCTAACAGCAAATCCCCTATTAGACTATTTATAGATACAACACTTATAAAAGAAGCAGTTGATAATAAAAGAATTGGAAGATAATCCTTCATTTGGCCAAATAAGCCGACATTTATCATCTTCCCTGTATAATAAGTATTAATAAACAAACTTACTAATGATGTTAATATGCAAGATGCAACAAATACGATTAATCCAAAACGAACAGATACTACGAGGATTAATAGACCAAATATTTTTTTTATAATTTCAACTTTCAGGAACAGATCACTTCTACCTTTTACTTGTAGTAGATTTAAATTAATCGCATGAATAGGATACCACATAGCAGAAAAACACAATATCTGTAATAATAAAATACACTCTTCCCATTTTTCTCCTATTAACAAAAGAATAAGTGGTCTTGCTAAAGCTGCAATCAAAAACATAACAGGGAATATGATAAAAGCAGTACATTTTAGTATTCTTCTGTAATTAATGGCCAACATTTGGTCATCTTCCTGCATCTTACTCAAAACAGGGAAAGTAACTTGCTGTACAACATTTGTTCCCTGCTGTGATGGCAAATTCGCATATCCATTAGCCCTATTATATAATCCCAGCTCATTGACTCCAAAATACTTTCCTATAATTAGTGGTGTCAAATTAGTATATAATCGATCTATAAGCGTAGATATCATTAATTTATTACCATACCCCCATAAATATCGAAACGATGATTTTGACCAACCGTGGGTAGGCATCCACTTTACTTTTGCCCAAGTTTGCACGAACGACAAAAAACTCGACACCACTGTCATTATAACTAATGACCACACCCCATATCCTGCATACGCCAATCCAATTCCTAATATCGCCCCTATAATTTTCGTTGTAATAGTAATCCTAGCTGGTGTTTTAAAATCGAGTTTCCTTTGTAGGATAATATTTTGTGGAGTTGTTAAAGGACTCCACAGGAAACTCAACGTCGTTATCCTAATTAAAGGAATTAAAACCGGAGTTTCATAAAAGGAAGCAATTAAGGGAGCAAGGAAGAAGAATAAAGTGTATAAAACTATACCAATACTAATACTATAATAAAACGCTGTAGACAAATCTTCTTCGTTCAGATCTACCTTTCGGACCATTGCAGAACTAAATCCCCCCCAAATAAAAATTTCCGCAATGGCTACGAATATTGATGGCAATGCAGTTATTCCATAGTCGGAAGGGGTAAGAAGCCTCGCCATAACAACACCGACAACAAACGAAAGACCAAGATTTGCGAATTGATTAATCGAATTCCAAACTAATCCCTTTTTTGTCTTATATTTCAATGAATCATTGCTCATTTACCTGCTATTCAAAAAAAATATATATAAGATTAGAATAAGACACTAACAAATGACAAAGCAAAAAAGCGGTGCCTTAATATGTGCCATTACCTATGCTTTCTATACACTGTATGTTATATTGAAATCCTTTTTACTGACATAAAAGTCCATTCCCCCTCTTCTTTTTCTAAGCAAAAGCCAAGCTTTTCATAAAGCTTAACAGCCGCAACATTCTCTTTCTTGACACTTAGATGAACACTCTTAAGATTCAAAACGCTAAAAGCATAATCTAATAATAAGCACGAAGCTTGTTTTGCGACACCCTTTCCCCAGTAGTCTTTATTACCTATGAATATATGATACTCTGCGGTTTTCTTTTCTATGCCTGTAAGATAAATATTGCCGACATATACATCATCTGCTAAGATCGCACAACGGTAATCATTTGGGTTGGCTATTACTTTACGTATCCAACCAAGTTCGGATTCAATAGTAATCTCGTGGTCATAGGTATTACCTGTATATTTAAAAACATCCGGGTCATTGCGCCAATGGACAGACGTATACGCATCCTGCTCCTGAAGTGGTCTAATTGTTACTTGCATATTATGTCAATTATTCTTTTCATATCCTTCACTCCATACCTCTGGTCAATTGGAAGTGGCTGTATCTGAAATGCCAATTGATATTCAATATTATCCTCCTTAGTCCAATCCGGAACGTTTGGCCAATAGCGAGCTACAAAGATTTTATTATCTATCAGGGTTTCACGTAGGCTTTTGACGGGTGACTTGAAAGGGTATACCAGAGGGGCAGCAGATGCATCTAGAGATAGTTTCAAATCATTCTTACTACCCAATGCATCATGTAAATATTGATAGTTTTCCCTTCGTATCTTGAAAGCTTTCTGATAATCAATAGACTGCATAATGCGATGAGTCAATCTTGACATCGTACGGATTGGATTGTTATCCAAGCCATCGTCTGCTCTACGAAAATCCACATATCCTTGCTCTGCTGAGAGATCAATTCGTTTTAGTAAATGAGCCATCTTATCGTAAGACTCATCCTGTTCAAATGCCTCCTCTATCAGTTTGTCCGTATAAAGATACGCGCCATCTGCTACACCAAAAAACTTACGGCAAGTATAAAAAGTATCTATCCCATCTAGTGGTTTTGCATAGAACGCCTGGGTATTATCTACAATCAAACTGGAGCCATATATCTCTGCCAGTTGCTCAACATACCGCTGTTTTAATCCAAAATAGTTAGTATACAAAAGGGCTTCATTCTCTTTGAGCGCAATCCAATCACAAATTTCAAGGTGAATATCAATATGATAGAATTCATACGGAATATTCAATTTCTTGAAAGGTTCCAACAACACATCACATGTATAATAAGGGATATAAACCTTATCATACTTTCTTGCTCGAAGGATATACTCCAAGCAGTTACGTCCAGTATTCAACCTAAGAGCTTCTTTATGATACTCTTCCAACAATGGAAATTCTAAAGAGAAATAGCCGCCTATTGCATCCATTACTTTACAACTACTTTTAACCATTCTCTTTGATGAGTAATGGCATATTCCAGTTTCTCAAGATCATCGAACCTTAAAACCAACGTTCCGATAGCATCTCTAGCAGATTGAAACTCCTTAACGGCATCACCTTGTTTAAACCAAAGATCTTTCTCCTTAACATTTGGCTCTATCTTGGGAGCAATTTCATAGCCTTCCAGAATACCAGTCTTATCAGCATGCACAATAATCTCAGCCCAGTATCCATCTAAAGGTTTTTGGCCAATGTCAACTGGATCACCAACAGCTGCACGAACAGCAGCTGTAATCATATCAACTCCTGTAGCAAAACGCATCATCTCAGAAAGCCGGTTTCCTCCACCACGAGGAGAAATCTCCATGATATATGGCTTATTGTCAGTACCCACACGCGTCTCTACATTATATACCGTTGTGCGCATACCAAGTAGAGAAATAAGACGCTGTAGTTCGCTTGAGAGTTCTTTTTCAGCTTCTACTCCAAGAGTTGAAGGCCATGAATAGGCTGCCGGAGTATATTCTCCTGCGGCATTCTCATCGAATCGCTGAGCGGAATATGACATAAACTTAAACTGCCCATCTACAGAGAAACAATCGCTATCTGAAGAGCAGCCCTTCTTCTCAATAAAAGATTCAATAATGAAATCTCCTGAAAAAGAGAAATTAATTGCCCAATCAACGGCCTTCTCCAATTCTGACCAATCGGAGACCTTTGTAACGCCCTTACTACCTGCTGCATCCACGGGCTTCACTATCACTGGAAGCGTGAAAAAGTCTTTTGAAGCAAGAGCATCCTCTTTACGTGAGAACCCCTTTGCCTTGGGAACAACGAATCCGTTTTCCGTGAGGAATTGACGGAATTTAGCTTTATTCTGCAGTATCTCAACTGATTTCAAAGGGCCAATCTGTGGTAAACCCAGATGATGCTGAACATATGCAGTAGTCACTACACCAGAATCAGTAAAGGTTACTATTCCATCAATAGGGTGTTCCTTAGCCCATGCAAGAATTCCTTCTTTATCAGTTGTACTAAAGTTAATAAACTCATCGGAATGTTTGTGAGCCACATTGTCGGGTAAATAATCACATGTAATGACATAATACCCTTGATTATGTGCAGCCTCAACTACAGGTATGGTGAAATGATCACCACCTAATATTAGTAATTTCTTTTTCATTTCAGAGTCTTCAATATAATATCTGCAATTTCCTCTTCCTCTTGCATCTTCAAATCCTTATATAAAGGCAAGCAAAGAATACGACATGCAATATCCTCACTCTTAGGCATAGGGATATAAGGAACCAATTTAGTGAAGGTATTGACAGAGGGATAGAAATACCTACGCGGGAAGATATTCTCCGCATTCAATGCTGCAACAACTTTCAAAGCAGTCTCTTCATCCTTGAAAATTGCAGGGAAATAACTATAGTTGCAACCAGTTGTTATCTTCTGGAAATTGATTTCAGGATTCTGGCTTAAGATTTCCTTATAGCGCGCATACTTTTCTTTTCTGTCAGCAAGAGCAGTATCCAAATAACGCAAATTGGCAAGACCAACTGCTGCATGTACCTCTGTCATCTTACCATTAAAACCATCCTCAACAATATCTGCATGGTTTTCAAAACCAAAGAAACGGATGCGACGAAGTTTTTCATCAATCTCCTTATCCAAGGTGAACACACCACCACCTTCTGCCGTATTCAGCATCTTGGTAGCATGGAAGCTAGTAACTGATATTGTTCCTTGTTTAAACACGCTTTCTCCTTTATAGGTGGAACCTACAGAGTGGCAGGCATCATAGATAACAGGGAGGTTATGAGCCTTTGCAATAGCATCAATAGCCTCAAAATCACAGTTGTTACCAAACACATGAACTGGCATTATAGCCACTGTATGGCAGGTAATGCGTTCTTCAATCTTCTTGGGGTCAATGTTCAGCGTCTCTGGGTCAATATCTACAAATACAGGTGTGCAATGCTCCCACATAATAGAACTGACGGTAGCAATAAAGGTAAATGGAGTTGTGATAATCTCACCTTTCACCCCAAGCGCTTTAACAGCCATCTGGAGCGCGAGTGTACCATTACAGCAACTTACCATCTGAGGAACTTTAAGGTACTCACATACTTCCTTCTCAAAACGTTGTACCAGCGGTCCATTGTGGGTCATAATTCCACTTTCCCAAATGCCATTCATCAAATCGTTGACTTCATTCAGGGGGGCCAATGTAGGCATCGTAACATAAATCGGTTTTCTCATATTTCGTTATGTTTTATTTTACATCAATATTTGCCAACTGCTTGAACTGTTCTACTAGTCTTGCTTGGCGTAACAACGTCTCATAGTTGGCTTTACGGGCATCCACATCTTCAATACACTTGCTGAAATGCAAGATGGACTTCTTGAAGGCATCATCTTCAGGCAGATTTCTTTTTTCCTCCTCATTTCCTTTGCGAATAATCACTTCGGGAACAAAACCGGCAGGGGCTGTCAGGATGCGATTGGTATAGAGCGTACCTTTACTACCCCACACTTCCAATTCGCACTTGTAGTTATGATCCATACCGAAAGCAACTTGAGCAGTTACACCATCATCATTCACCAAAGCAGCAGAACCATACATATCAACATTGATACCATCAATGTTGTTGCTTTGTGCGTATTTCATCTTCGCGGTTGGTCCTAAAAGCATTGAAGCATATTTGAAGGTATAGCCACCGCAATCAAGCAGTGCGCCACCACCTAAGGCCTTATTGTAACGGAAATCATTCTGGGCACGCATTGGGAATCCGAAGGAGATTCTGTACAAACGCACATCGCCAATCTCCCCAGAGTTTACTATATCATCAACAGCCTTCAACTGGTCGTGGAAAGCAAACATATAGTTCTCATGAGCGGCCAGACTCTTTGCCTCTGCATCTTTGAGCAAATCCTCGGTAGTAGCCAATGCTGTTGTGCATGGCTTTTCACAGAGGATATGCTTACCTGCAGCCAAGGTTTCTTTGGCCCATTTGTAATGCAGTCCAGGAGGCAAAGGCAGATAGATTGCATCCACATTATCAGAATGAATCAGTGTCTTGTAGCCCTCAAATATCTTACCACCATAGCTGTCCACAAATGTCTGTGCTTTGGCTCTCTCCTTGGCTAGAACCTCGTCAGTTGCGCCCACAAATTCTTCCTTACTGGCAATAGCCACTCCAGCATACTCGAAGCATCCTGCCTCTTTAAGTGCAGGTAAAAACCTACGGAAGGCTATTTCAGAAGGGCATATAATTCCTATTCTTTTCATCACTTAGCGTATTTAATAGCAGACAGGATGCTGCGTGCCTGAATATTCAGGTAGTTGTTAAACTTCAGGAAGTGGTTAATCTGATGGAGCGTCATCCAGGTGTAGTGTTCAGGCAGTTCCTGCAGCAAATCCTTTCCAGCCTCCACTATCATATTGCGGTTCTGTTCACGATAGAAACGGCCGCCTTCTTCGGATTGAAGCACATCATAGAGAATCTGCTCTTTTTTGGCATTAGCCACATAATCATAAAAAGCAGGCCGTAATTCTGGATTCTCTGGAATTCTTCCTGTCAAACATTGAACTGTAGGTGCCAATTCCATCACGTCATAGTTGCCGCATTCCAATTTAGCTTGCACCAAGAAATGATAGATGCCACCTATCTTACGTACAATGAAAGCACATAGACCTTGCTGCAAGGGCTGCACAAGCGGCTGGCACCAACTGGTTACCTCACGATTAGAAATGCTTACATTTACACCAATGACACGGAAATACTTGCCGTCATTGTTGGCAATCTCTGTCTCGGAGCGATGCCATCCCTCCAGTTTGTCTATGGGCTTGTTGCTTACAAAGAGGTCATAACGAGATTTGAGACCAGAAAGCCATGAGAGAATCTGCCCCATAGAGTGGATACCCTCCTGAGTACGTGCAGACTTCAACATATCACGACCAAAATCGGAAAGGTTTGACAAGTTGGTCAGAGGCGTAATGTAATCAATATATTCTATTCCGGACAATACGGTACGAGTATCCATATTCACCATATTGTCTGTATGCATAAACTCTTTGATTTGTCCCAGAGTCATCCAACGGAAATCCGGAAGCACTTCCACATCTTCATCAACCTTGATGATGATGTTGCGATTACGCTTACGGAGGAAACGGGCGCCCTGTTCGCTTTGGAGCTGGTCCAGCAGAACATTCTCCGGTTTTACATTCACAAAGTAGTCAAGATAAGCAGGCTTTTTACCCTTATGAACTTGTGTGTAGTTGCTCTTTGTGGCTTGCAAAGTCGGGCTTATCTGAACACAGTTCACATTGCCAGGTTCTATTTTTGCCTGCATCAGGAAATAAAGAGTTCCATTGATTTCCTTGGTCAAGATACCAAGATAACCAATCTCGGGTTGGTTGATGATGGGCTGGTCCCAAGCATGCTTGGTGCCATAATCTGTCTCTACATGAATACCTTGAATGGTGAAGAAACGGCCTGAATTATGCCTGAGGCTACCATCCTCATCCACATTCCAGCCAGTCATCTCACTGAATGGAATGAGCTTCACATCAACCTGTACCTCACGGTTGCGCTGCTCTATCCACTGACGCAATGACTCAGTACTGTTAATAGAATTATTTGTTGTAAGCAGAGAATGTATCATAGAATTTATTGCTTATTTCGTAATCGTTTATATTCCTCGTAATCGTATGTATATCTGTCTCGGGCATACTCTTCTTCTGCAAGAATTAATGACACGCCATCATCTTTGTAGGAATGTGTGCGAAACCATACTCCCGGACGTATCATCAAGCCTTTAGAAGGGTCATCAAGCAAAAAACTCACCTTATTAATGGTATCATCCAACTCTACTACAAAAGATCCGTGGACTGCCACCATTATTTCATTGCTTTCCAGCAAAGCATGAGCACCTCTATCCTTTCCTTCCACAATATGATGGAGCCAAAACACACGCTTTACCTGAAACGGCAGTTCCTTATCTATCACACTTATTGCACCACGTTCATCAGTGAACGTAGGTACTTCTATCAAAATGCAATCTTTTATTGAATAGTTCAAATCCACTTCTATGAACTATTAATGAGACATCATCTCTGGATGTGTAAAACTCAAAGAGGTAACTTCCTCTTTCATTTCGTCAATTACCTTCAGCAGATACTGACCATATTGGTTTTTCAGCATAGGCTTAGCCAGTTCACGCATCTTTTCTTCTGAGATCCAGCCATTGCGGTAAGCAATGCCTTCAAGGCAAGCGACTTTCAACCCTTGACGCTTCTCTATTACCTCCACAAAAGTTGAAGCTTCAGCAAGGCTGTCGTGAGTACCAGTATCAAGCCAAGCAAAACCACGGCCAAAGACCTGAACTTTCAGTTCCCCATCTTTCAAGAACTCTTGGTTTACAGTGGTAATTTCCAATTCGCCACGAGCAGAAGGCTTAATATGCTTTGCCACATCAACCACTTTATTTGGATAAAAGTAGAGACCTACAACAGCATAGTTACTCTTAGGCTCCTTGGGTTTCTCTTCAATAGAAAGGCAGTTGCCTTGCTTATCAAACTCAGCAACGCCATATCGCTCTGGATCGCTTACCCAATAGCCAAAGACAGTTGCCTTTTGGTTCTTTTCAGCATCTTCTACTGCTTTTCTCAGCAAGCCCGTAAAGCCACTGCCATAGAAGATGTTATCACCAAGAACCAAACAAGCAGAATCATTGCCAATGAACTTTTCTCCTATGATGAAGGCCTGAGCCAGTCCATCAGGTGAGGGCTGCTCTGCGTACTGGAAATTCACTCCATAGTCTGAGCCATCGCCAAGCAGGCGTTTAAATCCAGGGAGGTCGTATGGCGTACTGATGATGAGAATGTCTCGTATTCCTGCCAGCATTAATGCAGAAATTGGGTAATAAACCATCGGTTTATCATAGATGGGTAGCAATTGCTTGCTAACACCTTTGGTTATTGGATAAAGACGGGTGCCAGAACCACCGGCAAGTACAATTCCTTTCATAAACTTCAATTCTTTCGTTTATGCATTATCGGCTGTATTCGGCATAACTCAAACAAGCTTGGTTCTGCACTCATTGGCACGATAATTCATATTGTTACTTGTTTATTGTTTTCTAAAAAATGGGGCAAGATTATCAGGTTATTGAACCTTTTGTCTTATGAGAGACCCTGAAAGAGCCTGCCCCCATTTTATCATGCATTTTATTCTGCTCGTTCACCCCAATTCTCAGGCCATACTTGTTCTATCAGCATTACAGTACCAATGACCATACATGTTAAAGCAGGATAACCCTGAAACATATTCAATGTAAAAAAGCCAAATACAATTAATAACCAAGGCAGAGCCTTCATTAAAAGTTTATTCTTCATCATAATCTATTCCTATTGGTTATTATCCTTAAAGAAAGAGACAAAAGGAGGACTAAAGGAACACCAAAGGAAAATGCAGGTGTTACTTCACGATGCCCTTTTCGAGGTACTCTGCGAGATTTGTACGGACTTTAGCAGCTGCCCCTTCAGCGGCAACCTTTGCAATGTCGTGCTCGACCATCAGTTTCACCAATTGTTCGAAGCTAGTTTTAGCAGGGTTCCAACCCAAGCGAGCTTTCGCTTTGGTGGGATCTCCCCAGAGATTTACGACATCCGTTGGTCTGTAGAAATCTTCACTCACGGCCACAGCGGTCTTGCCAATGAGCTTCTCGGGACCTTTCACCACAATACCTTTTTCGTTAATACCCTTACCTTCAAATTTCAGTTCAATACCTGCGTGCCGGAAAGCCAGTTCTGTAAATTCACGAACGCTGTGCTGCACACCGGTGGCAATGACAAAGTCCTCGGGACGGTCGTTCTGCAGGATGAGCCACATGCACTCTACATAGTCCTTGGCATAGCCCCAGTCACGCAGAGAGTCCATGTTACCGAGGTACAGACAATCCTGTACACCCTGAGAAATACGTGCTGCAGCAAGGGTTATCTTGCGGGTGACGAAGGTCTCACCTCTGCGCTCGCTCTCGTGGTTGAACAGGATGCCGGAGCAGCAGAACATATTGTATGCCTCACGGTACTCCTTGACAATCCAGAAACCGTACTGCTTGGCTACAGCGTATGGCGAATACGGATGGAAGGGTGTATTTTCGTTTTGGGGTACTTCTTCCACCTTACCATAGAGTTCAGATGTCGATGCCTGATAGATACGGCAGGTCTCAGTCATACCAAGCTGGCGAACTGCCTCCAAAATACGGAGCACACCCACTGCATCAACATCAGCAGTAAACTCAGGAGAGTCGAAACTGACCTGCACATGGCTCTGAGCTGCCAGATTATATATCTCATCAGGGTGTACCTTACCAATCACGCCCAGCACACTCATAGAGTCGCCCAAGTCTGCATAGTGCAGATGGAAATGAGGTGTACCCTCCAAATGTGCTATACGTTCACGGAAATCCACGGAACTACGACGTATCGTTCCATGTACGTCATATCCCTTCTCTAATAAAAACTCGGCCAAATAACTTCCGTCCTGACCAGTAATACCAGTAATTAATGCTGTTTTCATAAATTTCACTTCGCTCATTTATACATTACCTGCAGTGCTCAGCAATAATGGGAAAGCTTATCATTGATCTCACTAGCACGATAATTCATTATGTGGTTAAATTCTGTTTAAAATTATATATTTTTGTTTTCTAGTTAAACGAAGGTCTTTTCAACTTCTCTCGGAATTTATCAGAACAGGCCGAACCCTGATTTTTCTCGATTTTCTCTCATTTTCCCTTCAAACACCTTTTCAATCACCTCAACCAGCCATCTTCAAATTAACATTTCTTTACTCTCAAGGGATAAGAAATCTTAACGCTCTTGCGTATTCGGACAAAAAGTAGTACTTTTATATAGAAATGAGCGGAAAAGGCTCAATTTCCCGGATGTCTGATGAATGTCTGATGAAACAGGAAACGGTGGTTTCGTTTTACGTTGTGTATCAGGCTGTTATGCGGAAGTTCACATTAGCTGATATATTTATATTCTTTGCCTTGACATAATACAAAATGCCTTCCACATGTTTCATTGGGACAACCTGCAAATAAATTGCCTTCATCCCAAAAAAGATAATTTGGGATAATATTTGAATGACAGAATGGACACACTATAGTATGTTGTTCTATCGAAACAAAATGTCCTTTACAACTTACTTGAACAATTGACATAATATAAATGTATTATATGTATTAAATAGAGTTCCTTGACACAAAATGCTATAGTTATCTATATACATTAATTTGAATTTTAATATTTCCTCCATTTCGTTTGTTATATAGATTCTCCAAATAACATGAAAGCAAACTCATTATTGGAGTATTTTTCGTGCTAATTCACTTTCTAACAAACTCGTTTTATACATATAAAACCGTCAAGTGTCAAGTGTAAAGGAGCTCACAAATCTGTGCGTGATTCCGTTGGGGTTCGAACCCATGACCCGGGATAGTTTACGGTTTACTGTTGATGGGGTTACCGTTTACAGTTTCTTATTTACGAGCAATTTTCGAGCAAAGCTCTCAAGGAACTACACGATAATTAACATTAACATCAAGCCTTGTGATTTGGAAATCTCTGTGCTATCTGTGAAATCTGTGTGCTATTTTTTCTGGAACCGGACTTCTTCTCCTCCTTCCTGACGTTAGCCTGGAAGTGACGAGGAAGGCAAAGTCCAATTCCGCATAGGAACGTAAATAGCGTAAAATGAATTTGTTAACTCAGATTCAATTTAAGTTATTTGGTTCGCAGATTGGCATTATTTGTCTCTTTAGTACAAACGTACGATACAAAGTTAACGAATTTTGACGAGATAGCAAAATAAATAATGTAAAAAAAAGCCCAATTCACAAAAGGCAGGAGCTTCGCTATTGAAGATTGAAGATTGAAAATTATCTCCTTCGCTTACACAGATGCACCGGTTTCGTTGACTGCATCTGCTCAGTCGATGACCTACGGTTGAAGATTAGTCGGCTATGCCGATATAATATTTAAATCTTTCATTATTTCAATATTTACATCTTTTCTTCTGCTCAGTCAGTGACCGTT
>OCVV011302653.1_pt1 | contig 30886 bp, 54 predicted proteins | sample 1539721 | NCBI WGS metagenome assembly OCVV01 (sample SAMN02144230, study PRJEB22623) | gut metagenome | biome: sheep rumen | host: Ovis aries | place: New Zealand | reverse complement strand
TGTTCCCATTGTTTTCCTCCTTTATCCTTTCAATGAGTTTGTCAAAGCTAACAATCTTTTTGGTGATCTCCCTTATTTCTTCAGGATCAGGAATATCAATAAGGACGTCGTCGTTCTGATAGATGCGTAATTCCATCTTGATCTTTAACGGATCCTGCTTATACTCAAGGCAGAACAGAGCTGCGTAAATATAAAGCTGCTTCATAGAAGCAGGAGTTGAACCCGTCTTTAAATCGTGAATCCTGAGCAAGCCGTCTCTAAAACAGATAGCATCTGTTGTACCGAAACAGTTCGGCGAATAGAACAAAGGCTGTTCGGGTCTCATACGAAAACCAATTGCATCATTGACAAAGGCATTAAGAGTCTTTGAGGATCTTGGGAGTTTCTGTCCAAGCTTTATGCAGCTACATGCAAGGGCGTGAAGCTGTGTGCCTCTTGTGACCGCAAGCATGTTGTTGTATACCATTGCAAGTTTCTCTTCATCATAGTTTAACCATGAATATTTACTTGCTCCTAAAAACGCATGAGCGCCTTCAGGAACGTCCCTGTAATGATTGTTCCATTGCATCGATAATCTCCTTTTTGTTCTCAGGGCTAATGAAAGCGGCATAACTCATGTTGTTCATCTTCTCGACATAATAGTCTTGGTTTGGACGATGACTGGCTTTCAAGCTCTGCTTGCATTCAAGAGCAGCCCATCTGTCGTTGTACAATATCAACAGATCAGGAATGCCCTGGATGTAGTTGGCGTCATTCTTCATGACTATGCAGCCAGGAAACTTCTCCTTAATTTCCTTGATGACGCCTTTCTGAAAGTTACTTTCAATCGTTTCGCTCACCTCCTTGATAAAACAAAAAGGGTATGTAACGCCTTAAAAAAGACGTACATACCCTTCTCTTCTATTATATGCCATGTTTTTTACGCGAAATATCAATAAGACGCAAAAAAGAACAGGGCGTGTTTTATATGCGCCCTGTAAAGCTCTTCTCATTGAAATTGCGTTTCATTCTCAGTGCTCTTCCAATGGCAATATCAATGGGTGACGTAGATCTAAGATGATAATAGTACAGATCCTTGTATGGAGTGGTTAATCGGTCTATTCGACCTTCTGCCTGTTTGGTCGTTCTGTAACTGTATGACTGGCTGTAGAATATCATAGTGTCACAACTAGTACAGTTCCATCCCTCAGACCCGGCAAGATACTGTACCAGGTAAATCCAGCTCTTCCCACTCGGCACTCCAGTATGAACTTCTCCGTTCCATTCTCCTGTTTTGACTCCGAGTTCTTCACAGAGTTCTCGAAGCATTTGCAGTTCGTACGTGTAGTTATAGAATATAATGACTCTCTTTCTCTCGGTGACAATTTTCCGAACCTCTTCAATTCTTGACTCATTGCTATTAACCACCTTTCTTAGCAAATAACACAGTTTGCCCATTTCAGCAATTGGTTCATTGTCATACGGATCCCATCTGTCTTTCCAAATGGTCTTGTATAGCCTTGTGTCCCAATCGCATTGGATGTATTCATGATGCGGAATGGTTTCCTTCTCGTAATGCATGTGAACCAGAATATCACCCCTGTATTTCTGGAGTTTTCCGGTGTCAGTGTAGCGTTCGATCTTTGGATACTTTGCAAACCTACTGTATACACAATGCTCTCTACAGAATTCACTCCTATTCTTGAAATATCCATTGGCCACAAACACAGGAATGTAGTCTGTCCATGTGTCTCCAGGAGTTGCAGACAATAAGATCCACTGATTCTTTCTTGTTATGTTCAGAAACGCTTTAACCCATGCACCGGAACCAACAACTCTTTGCTCGTCGAATATAAAGAAAGCTCCGACTACATCTTTGTACTTCTTTATGTTGTTCCATGAGTCGATGACAATGTTGACGCCACACTGAACTGCGTTCTCTCCTTCGACTAATGCAAACGGAGAAAGATCGTCACACCATTCATGCGAGTCTCTTTTCTTTGCTGTCGTGATAATATAAAGGTCACGAGGCTTTCGCATCTTGTGAAACCTTCCTTCTCCGTTTATGCAAAGATCACCATCACAAACTTTCATGAAGTAGTAAGCGATGGCGGTCCTTGATTTGCCAGTTCCAACATCACCAACAAGAACACAACCGTTTTTCATTTTTCGTATTGCATCAATTTGATGCTGATAAAGTGAAACTGCCATTTGTCACCTCTTTAATCAGGTATTGTAAATAAACCGCTAGGTTCTGTTGAACCAATGTATGTTATTTCGCCGGTTGATCTACTGTATTCAAACTTTCTGCCAAAGTCAGATATCAATACGACTTTGTCTGAATCATTAGGATCGGCAGCTGCAGCTGTAATCATGTAGACTATTGATTCTGAATATGTACCACTTTCAGGGCTAATATCTGCATTAGTGTACATAAGGTCGATACTCTTGCAAATGAAGTCTGTATAGACCAGATTCGTGTCTACGACAAGCGGAAGAAGTGTTGTAGAACTGCCGCCTGAAATATCAATGACCATTTGTCCAAGCATTGTTTTGTCTGCATCAGAAATGCCCTTTTCCATGTTGTTAAGTTTTTCAGCGGTGATTACGTCACCGGTTTTCCAAGCAGATGGATAATAACTCATTTTTCACCTCATTTTCAAGCTTGGTCAATTACCCACTTTTTTTGCCCATTTCTATTACTTTTCTTTTTGTTTTGTATTCGCGTATTAATAAAAAGGGGGTAAAAAGTGGGTATCTGACCAAAAATCGTCATTTTCTTGTTATTTGTGTCCAAATTGTGTCCAAATTGTGAACATTTTGTGTCCAAATTGTGAACACTTTTTATTCGAAGGGAACCTCTTCTTCCTCTTCATAGCCATATTTTTCGGCCAAATATCTGTCGTCTGTCTCTCCAGCGCCTTCATCAACCTTCGCCCAGAGCTCATCAATGACTGCAATACAGTCCGGTTTGTGCTGGTTATACTGCCATGTATGGAACGCAATATCCATACTTTCTACATGCAAACCATCGACCAGACCGAAGCTTCCAACCTCAAGTCTTACAGTGTTTTCATTAGTGCTCATCATTACCTTCGGGTACTGTTCTTCTTTGCCAGTGTTTCTGTTCACCCTCATTTTAGGATAAGCCTTAAGCTGAACAGAGAACCTGGAAATATCAGGATTGTCCTTGTCAGGAACTTCCTTGACCACAACGTTTTCTTCTCTGAGTGCAGAAACAACATCCGGATCATCAACCCAAAGCACATACACATGCTTGGGATTGTTCGGATCGTCATAAGGTGATCCGGTCATTCTTCCAGCCAGGTTTGCAAATCTGATGTTCTCTTTGGTTACGTTTTCCAGGTAGCAATATCTTCCTCTTCTTGTAAATTTCATTCCTCTGTCTCCTTTACTCTTTTGTTCCAAGCTTCAATAGCTTCTTCTTTTGTTTTAAATAAAATAGTGCAAGGATTGCAGGCACAGCCAACATTTACGCATTCAATATAATATCTACAGTCATCGCGATCTGTAAAGCTTACAAAACGCTCATCATACTCGTCCCAAAACATCGGATACTCACCGCAGAACGGGCACGGCTTAATTCCAAGCGCTTCAGTAACAGCAATCATTCATCTGTCTCCTTTACTCTTTTGTTCCAAGCTTCAATAGCTTCTTCTTTTGTTTTAAATAAAATAGTGCAAGGATTGCAGTCACAATCGACATTATCGCATTCAACTGAATATGCAGGATCATCATCACTGATTCGTGTAGGAATCAACCATGATGCTCCGTCATCTTTGTTAAGCGTCGGATGTGCACCACAGAACGGACAAGGCTTCAGATTTAACCCTTTGTCATCGATAATCATTCCTCTGTCTCCTTTACGATCTCTTCTGCTATTTCTGATCTCTCTTCTTCAATTGCCTCAATTTCAAATTCGATAAACTGCCTGGCCTTTCTAAGGTCCTGCAGAATATCACCCTTTCTTCCAGCACGACTGATGTACTTAACAGCCGATCCGAGATTGAAGTTCAACCCCCAATCCCGGATGACATCCTTAGGCTCGTATTTACGGTCTAAACAATAGTGCGACGGATGTGTAATAATATCACTCATTTTCCGTCGTCCTCCAGAGGAGCGAAAGCCTCTTCAAATCCATCAGTTCCAGTTTCGCAATCGTTCGATTCTAAAACGCAAGAAGGATAATCATTACCATTGAGTCTCGCCAAGATGTTTCCGCTGCGAATATCAACCTCATTTCTTGTGCCAATGGACTCAATCTCAACGGTTGACTTCAACTCCTGCCTTGCTGCAACGATTTCTCTTACCAGGTCATTCTTCATGTAGCCAAGATAAGTGGCAATAACGCATGAACAAACCATAATAGCAATGATCTCGATGAGACCAAGTCCGAAAAGAACCCATGTCATAAATATCAACCTCCTTTAAAATGGTACTTCTTCGTTGTTTACTTCCGGTACGTTCATGAAATCCGGCTTGATAGTCTCTGCAGATGTAAACCATTCAAAGTCTCCATACTTCGAAATAGCCTCAATCGCGTTATCGACCAGTTTGTTGAAATATCCATAGTCAATGTTCTTGTCATAGCCGTATTTCCGGACATACTCTGATTCCAACCAGCGGTAACCTTTTGTTCCTGTGACTGCAGAATACTTGCCCTTGTCATAGCGATACATTACTCCACCGCCGCAACCAGACTTGATCGGACAGAACTGACCGGCACGACCAACAAATTTGTAATCGTGTCCTTCGGCAATATCAATGTCCAGATCCGTGCAGTCTTCACCCTTCTTCTTTCTCTTTTCACGCTCTTTCTCGAGTGAACTTACGTCTTTCAAACCCTCGTTCATGTCCAAATAAATAGAACCTTTGGAGACGGTCTTTATCTCACAAAGGTCCTTAAATATCAATGGTTCTTTACTGAAGAGAGTTTTGAATACATAAGGAACCTGGAACTGAGCGCCAGTTGCTGTCCAGGTTCCCTCTTCTTCCTTCGCAATGTACACAGCATCATTAACGAGGCAAATTCGTTCATACTTAGCCTCAATCTCAAAGGAATATCCATACGTCTTGCCGTATTCCTCAATAAAATTCTGAATCGACTGATCCGGATTCACGACCTTGATTGAGTCGGTCTTGCAGTGAATTACCGTATAGCCGCGTTTCTGAACTTCATTCTTGAGACTAACCATGAACAAAGCTCCACGTTTTGCCACAATGTTGTCAACATTACGAGGATCTCTGAATACGTTATCGAAGTGTGCTGCGGTTAAGCCATACACTGAGTTGATCGCTATCTTCAGAGCACCTGCAAGAGCTTTTGACTGGCTTTCATCGGCGAGATATTCATCCAATATCCCAGGAAACAGCTTCTTGGCAGACTCGAAGTCCTTATGCTTGACGAAAACTCGCAAATCCACAAGTTTCTTGAACTGCTCAGTATACCTGTCGCCAAATATGTTGAGCGCAATCATACTGTGAGGATGCATTGAACTCACGTCAAAAGTTACAACGTTTGTGTACATGCCAGGCTTAGCATACACGTAGCCACCTTCACCGACTTCTTCACCCATGTATGTCGATACAGGGCCTTTGTCTGTCAGTTCGAACGTGTATCCGGGAAATATCTTGCTCAGATCTGTGTAAACAAACTCGTTCTGAGGATTTTTATTGTTACCGAATACGATTCGTCCTGTCAGTGCGTTTGTAGTGTCATTTGGAGTCGACACGATATTAGGTGCAAAGATCTTAGCAAGCTGCACCAATATCAATCGTGCTTCATAATCAGCTATCCTAGCATTAAATACGGCTTCAGTTGCTAATACATCGTTCTCACAATATTCAGCAACCTTTGTCCAGAGCTCTTCAGGAACAGGCTGATCCCAAGGCAAACCAAGTTCCTGATGAGGCTGATCCAGTTCAAGCTCCCACTTCTTCAGACTCTGTTTCTTTGAGCAGAAGTCAAACACATCTGTATAGCTTATGTTCTTTGAATGACTCATTGGCGGTGCATTATGTGTTTCAATGATCTGCTGACTCAGTTCGTAGCACTGCCTTATAGAATATCCCATACTTCTTGCATAAAGAATAATGTTGTCGTACTTGAGATTGTTGAATCCTACCAGTTTGAGTTTGAATAATGCCTCAACTTCCCACGGTTTAGGATTAATCATTCTCACAATTGTATCGGATCTCTGGTATTTCCAATTTACAAGCAATAAATTTGGAAACACCTCAATATCAAAGAACACAAGCTTCTCATCAGAGTCAGGTATTTCGGCTTCTGGTGCTGCTTCGGAATGAAACTTCATGTCCGAAACCATTTTTACACAGAGCTCAGCGTTGTTTGTGGACGACATGGCAAATATCAATACGTCTTGTTTCATGTCTTCCACGTCATACTGAATCCCGGATTCATATGCGTCATCCAAGAGCTTCTTAATATAGTCAACACTAGGCTTTGTGTTTGCGTGATACTCCCGATTCAGATTTTTCTTAATCATCGTCCGGAGCATCTTTTCGTTTTTAATGCCTTCCCAATTTACCATCTTGAGATCTCCTTTCAAGGGAAGGCCAGAATTGATCGTTGCGATAGGAATATCATTGCATTTGCTCAGCCTGCGTCTAAGGGCCGAATTGCCTGTAAACACTTTTATTTCAATCTTGTCGTCATAGACTCGGCTTAATTTGGAAATATCACCGTCGTAATAGTAGTGAAGATGAATTCCAGCGCCGCTTTTGCTGTATTCGGCATAAGTCTTCGGCCAGTGTTTGACTGCTTCAATGTTTGCTTCAGCGTCTTTCTCGCCGTCCTTGCCACGAATATCAAAGTCTATGACAATGAGATTTTCAGGGACTTTAACATAATGTGTCTTTGACGTGTCCAAATCCTTGAGTTTCTTTCGACAATTCGCCCATCTCTTCTCAGGCTGACCACTGCCGTTATACTCGACTTCGTACTGAGCCGGGCAATCAGCAAACTCCTTGTCAAACAGAGAATTCTCAAATATCAATCCGGGCCATGAATTGTCTTCTTCAGGTTTGCTTTCTGGTTCCTTTGTGTTCGAGTAATTGAACTTGTCTTTAAGGAACCCAGAATATAAATTCCTGACTCGCTTACCATCAATCTCACCCCTCTCCTCGTAATATGCAAAATAGTTACGAAGCTCCACACGCATAACCCGCATCGGCAACTGATACGCGTTAGCAAAGTCACAATATTCCTTGTACAATTTCCATGCTTCAACTAACGTCACACAATCATCTCGAACGAAAATATCATAGTTGTGTTCCATGAAGTCGTAGAAATCGTTTGTGGCTGAGATCATGTCTTTCGGAATGTACTTGTCATAGTAGCTTTCGCCCATTTCCTCGTACTTCTTCAGACAATGCCATGCAATTCCGCCGAGCTCAAACGGAATTTTTGCCATCAGTTCCTTGTATTTCTTATAAGGAAGTTTCTTTCCACTCGGTTTCACATCAATAAGCCGTCTGATCAGTCCACTTTTTGCTTCCGTGATCTTAACTGGCTTATTCGTACCCATAAAAAGAAATGAGTTGAATTTTGCGCTATACTTGGCTTTGAACTTCTCATTAATTTCCATGGTTTCATGTGAGACAATTGAATTCAGCTTGGTGTTGTCTTCAATTCTGGACAAGTCACCGTCATGCTGAATGCTGACAAGCGGATTTTCTTTAAATGATTCGAGAGCAAAGCTGTTGTTATTCGATGCTAACTCTTTAGCGTCAAATATTGAGAAATATCCATCGAACAGCATCTGCAGGATGTTGAGGAACGTCGACTTTCCTGATCCTGCAGTGCCGTAAAGAACGATGAACTTCTGAATGTGCTTGGCGTCTCCGCTGATTATTGCACCGATAGCCCACTCGAGCTTGTCTCTTTCATCTTCATCGTAGAGAGTGCTGATCAGTTCCTCATAATTGGAAATATCACCCTCTGCCAATGGGTAAGGAAGGACGTGACTTGCATAATCCGTCTTCTTCCTCTCTGTATTGCTGAACATTACTTTTTCGTCTAATGGCACGTAAACGTCGCGCATCTGCTTTTGCACGTATTTGTGCCAACGATCAATTGAGCCCGAGTCAGCATCCCACATGTATCTAATCATGACGTCCTGATTAGAGAACTGTTTGGCATACTCCTCGAGCTCTTTATCGACCTGTTCTATAACAGACTGCTCTTGCGTTGACCATAACTGTTTTTCGTCATCCCAAACCGCATAAAAATCCCCGCCGCGAACCATAAGGTCCTTTGTACGGGGATTAATAATGAACTTAGGATACACTTCTGTTACATCACGCCTGTTTACGACTTTTGTGCCAGAGACAATCCGCACAAAGTCAAGCATCTTCCTTTGTTTCGTCTCCTTTCTCAGACGTAAAAGCCGTCTTTGCACCTTCACCCCAATAGACAACCTCGTTTGTGCAATGCGCCTGTGTCTGAAGCTTTACGAGCTGCTGAAGTGACTTGGCGATGCTGTGAATGTCGTCATAGAAACGACTCTCCTTTATTCCCATCATGTTACCGACCTCCTTTCAAATATCAATCAAAGCCAGGCTGATGTGCTGAGTCGTACAATCATGTCCATGACTTCGTTTCTGCCGTCTATGAATGTCATCTTGTTTGAGATTTCTCTGAGTTTTGTGATGGCGTATTTTATAGTGTCGCTATCAAGACTGTTGTCTGCGATGTCAAATACCATTTGAGCATGGTTTATCCTGTCGGAGTCAAATACATCACGTCCTGCAGTGATCATTATGGCGTCGATCGCTTCCATCTGCACCTCTTCGTCAGAAATATAAAGAGGTCTCCTGGGCATGGTTCTGCGTATTGGCTTGGTTTCTGTCTCCAGGGCGCTGTCTGCGTAGCCCTTAACAAGAGCCAAGGTTACAATCCAGAGAATTTTTCCAACAGGTTTAGCGTATTTGTTAACAATTGCTGCAGTGTTATCGAGAATATCAATCATCCTCATGCGACTCTCCTTCCTTGATACAAGCACGGATTATCTTGTTATACAAGCCGGTGTTTCCATAAACTTTTTTCATTACGCAGAGCGCCAAACCTGTTTCCTTTCTGTAGGTGTCTCCTTCCTGGCACTTAACTACGGTCTTCGTATCGTCTGCCCAGTATACAATTGTCGCCGGATCGTGAAATATCACTTTTATAGGAAGAGGTCCCATATGTTCCCAGCGCTCGCGAGTTGTCTCATGCAAAGTATTGTCGACCTTGTCGACAACTGCAATTCTGTCATCGTCGTACTGTACAGAAATGTTTTTATAGTCTTCTTTTACATATGGTTTGACTTCACAAAACTCGGGTTTAAACGGATAGTCCGTTTCGCCAATGCCAAGAACTTCACGAACATCTTCTCCTGTGAAAAAACCATTTTTCTCAAGCTTTTTTTCAAGTTCCCGGGCTGCAGCATCTAAATATGCCTTGTTTTCAGCAGATGTTCTCATACTCATTTCCTCCTATGAATATCAATCTATCGTTATGGTCAACTTAACTTCAAACGGACCGTTCGCTTCTCCAATACCAAGTGCTTCACGAACGTCTTTTTCTGTGAAAAAGCCATTTGCCTCAATCTTTTTATTGAGCTTCTGGCAAGCGATTTCCTTCTCAGCTTTTGCAATTATCTCCGGCTCTCTGAATCCAAGCTCGTCCGGAAAGAGTTCTTTACCCAGTCTCGCTATCGCCAGTATTTCACGTTTGGTTAATTTCTGGTGCTCACCGTTATCCCAGAGTGCAATTATTAATGAATCACTAAAACGCTCAAAGTCAAGGATGTTGTATTTTTCTTTCATACCTTCCATACTCATTTCCTCCTCTGAATATCAATCCGTGATCAGTCCGCTATGTGGCAGAGTTTCAACCCATTTGCAGAATACGTTCCATTCCGCAAGCTTGTGGTTCTTTCTCGACTTATACATCCTGGAAAGAACTTCGTAATTCAGCATTACAGTTCTTTTCTGGTTGTATCCTTCAGGAAGAAGCTGCACGATAGAATACCAGGCCTCTCGTTTGTCGGAGTTTGTGGCATTCGGGTCTTTGCAGATCTTCCTCTTTTTGTTGAGGACCTCAATGGTTGCCTTGAGAATATCCATGGAGTCCTTGTCATTACACCATTCGTAGCTAAAGTCGTCCAGTCCGAACTCTTTTGCCGTCAGCATGTGCATTGTGCTGCAGCTGTTAGCAACCGTTCCGATCTTGTAGGTATCGAACTGCTTCCACCAATAGAAAGGAGCAGTAATATCCACGTATACCTGGATCATGCGTTTGTACTTTGCATGGTCTGACCCGGCTTTTGACAGACTGGTCATCAGTCGCATATCATTGGGGCCCACATCAGACCCCCTTGTGTCACCAAGTTTCCAGGAGTTAAGCGGGTTTCTCATCCCACGAGCTGCTTCTTCCCAACCAGTTACAGATACTTTACTGAAATCAATCATTACTCTCCTCCTCTTCAAATGGCGTTGGCATAATCGTCCATGCGTATACTTCGGCCTCTATATCTGAATAAGTAAGCCGTTTTCCGCCAATAGCCGCACACATCGTATAGGATATCCATGGTATAAACTCATCTGCACTGTAGTCATACACGGCCATATCTACATATTTTTCACCGTCCGGTTTTACTACAGAAACAAGAACAATAAGGATATCATCAAAGCCTGGCAAGTGAGGAACTTTTTCTCCTACTTTATTCCACTTCAGTAGAGTTCCCTTCGCCACTGTTTTCCACTTCATCGGCACTCTCCTTTGGCAAATATCCATCTTCCTGCAGCCTCTTTTTCATTCTGTTTGTCTTGTGAAGACTCCACAGCTCGACTTCGTCCATGTTAATAATGCCTGACCCAACGAGTTCGTCAAGGCAGATCATGACGTCACAGATCTCCTCGTGAAAGTTTTTAACAATCTCTGTTCTTTCTTTATGTGTTTTGTTCTCGTCACGAATATCACGAGCATACTTAAGAGCCGCCTGAGTTAATTCAGACGACTCTTCGGCAAGCTGCTCAAGCATCGCCGGAACACCTATAATTTCAGTTAACATAAGCGCCTCCTAAAATCTTAGACCAATATTTTCCGGTATAAATATCCTTATGCTTTGTTGTGGAATTGACCATATGCTGCAAGAAACGACCATCGTTTTCTCTTGTTGCACGTTTAATCACATACTGCGAGAAACTCAAACCTTTTTCTATTTCTGCACGTTTAATCACACGCAGCAAGAAGCGACCATCGTTTTCCATTACTGCACGTTTAATCATAAAGGTGTCAAAACGAAAACGCATTACACTACATATGCAACTTGTGTTCATTTCACGATCCCCTTTCTTAGTTGTTTCCTATACCTGCTATCATGCGTATATGTCCAGATCTGCTTATGGTCTGCACGGTCTTTATGAATAGCCCTGTTTCTATCGTCCAGACTCTTCCTGAACTCTTTATACTTATCACAACTGCCGTGACATCCGACAAAACGATTCGGGCAATCTTTACAACAGGTCGCTCGCAAGAATATCACCCCTATTTAAGCTTTATGTACATTTCTCCGTCAATGTCTACGACTGAAGCACGATCAACAAGCGGTGCCCAGTCTTTCGGAAGAGTCCTGAACGGCTTACAAAACGGGCATTTCTTTTCGCAGCCATCAAAACTCTCAGTCAGGATCGTGCAGTGAATTCCTCTGCGTCCAAAGCAGGGACGAGGATCTCTACAGATAGGATTGTCTCTTTTGTTGTAGTTTTTTCCTTTGTTACTTCCTGTTCTGTTAGCCATTCTTACTCTCCTTAAATATAATAGTGCTCGTTGATAAACTCTGATGCTTTAGACCAGAGTTGATCTTCTTTAAGATTAGTAGTTACAGGAAAAACTTTGTCGTTAAAACGATCAAGGGTGCTACGCATACTAGCAGCACCCTCGTATTCGAGACCCAGATTGTCGACCATAAGCTTGAACCATTTGCTGGGATCAGGCTTGTCAAGCGGATCGCACATAATATCATTTTCAATGCGATCGGCAAGAGCCACCATGACTTCAAGATATGTCGCTGGTTCTCTTAGGTCGCTTGGTGTTACCATGTCACCGGTGTCATCCCCATATTCCAGACGAAGGGCTTTTCCATCCAGTGCTCTGTTTTCGTCCAGCGGGTTTTTGTACTTGTAAGTTTCACTGCTGAGGACGTTTATATAGTCCGGGATTGTCTTAAATATCCCAGCTTTCGCAGTCAGCCAGCGAAAATACTTATTACTGTTCATTAATCCTCCTTTCCTGCAGGAATATTATTAAAATAAGGACTTAAGTCGTCCACGATGATGATTTCGTAGTCGATCCCGGATTTCCAGTCTCTCACATACATTTGCCAGTCACCTGTAAAGTGGCCGGTGTCATGTACAAGACTGTCTGCAGCTTCTCTTACATAGTCGAAAAGTTCCTTATTTCCTACAGGCAGCTCGTCCTCGGCAAGCAGCTGATCGTCCTGCAGATAATAGAAGAGAGTGCAAATATCAAAGCCGTCTTCTGATCCGAAATCCTCAGGCAAGATCAATTCCATGACGCCTGCTTTTTCCTGTCTTTCTTTTGTTAAATATCCACCCGGGTTGTAACTGTCATCATCTGGCGGATCGTCTTCCGGAGATTCTTGTTCTACCGGATCATAAGTCTTCTCATCCACGCTTTTGTACCTCGTTACGTAATCCGTATAGTCAGATTCCGTCCTGCGATGAACAGAACCTTTGTTTCTGACAACATTTTCGAGAATATCATGGACCTCAGCATCGTCGATCTTCTCTTCTTTTTCCTCAGGCTTCTCATCTGCAACGTCCTCGGTGTCTTCATCGCCCATGTCCTCGTCCACAACTTCGTACTGCTTTTTGAACATGTATCTCGTCAAAAGGTTTCCGAAAATTGCTCCCCCGGCGAATATCACCGCATACTTAATGAAATTGTTCATACTTTCCTCCTAGAGCAAAAACATTACGATCATAACAATCACAGCGATAAACCAAAACAGGTATGCAAGAGTGGCCACTATCTTGAATGCCAGCATGGTAATCGCTGCATAAAATGCTATGATCAGAAATAAAGTAATCAAAGCAAAGAACATCATCGTCTATTCCTCATATTGAATCCCAAAGAGCCATGGAAAATCGAAAATATCCTGATACGTTCCCGTACCAGGATACCTCAAGTCAACGTCCCTTCATTTCTCCAATCCCGCAATATCAAGGATAGGTGTTGCATTTGGATCGATTATTACGACCGGCTCCAGACCGTTAATGAAACGACGCTTCCACTCATCATTTGCATCAAAGATACCGAAATCGACGAAATCTTTTCGGTGCTTGTTGTAGATCCAGCCATTAGTCTGTCCTGACTGAGTCGGTCTGGCACCCAAGGCGATTCTTACATCATTCAGGAACAAATATCCCTGAGCTTGAAGCTTCATATTTAGGAATCTCTGCTGCTGCCAAAGGAAAGTACGGTTTGCTTCAGGATCTTTTTCCCAGTTCGGAGACGTTGCGTCGAAGAAGAACATGAACGGTCCGTAAATCGGATCTTTATCACGCTCTAAAATTTCTTCAGCTACTGTTTTTCCTTCTTCGTCAGTGTGCTCAACATGACCAACAACAACCGGTTTGCCGTACTTCAGTTCTTCCAGCTTATCTTCACCGTATTCTTCGATGAATCTGTTTTCAAGTTCCTTCTTTTCTTTGATAGATGCCGCAAGAGCTGCTGCCGCACCCAAATATCTTTTCTGCAGAATGCCAGATGCAGCCAAGAAGCATCCGCCTGAAAGAATAGTCAACACCGCGGTGGGAGCATAACATTTTACTGCGCCGAGTACAGTTGCTGTGTAAATCTTAATCTTGTCATTCTTGCGGTCCTGAGGAGTGTAATCTTCCTCGGAAATTCTTCCGTCTTCCAGTGCTGCCTCGACTTCTTCCTGCTTCATCATCATAGCTTCATGCTCATCGAGAACTTCCTGGAATTTCAGAGTTCCTTTGCACGCCGTGATTACAGCTCCAACCATCGACACGCAGCCAACACCCATGAGGATCTGCGGAGAGTTTTTAATTACAAAGAATTTTGTCTTTGCGACCATTTTTACAATTGAGTTGAACATATTAATCTCCTTTCTGAATATCACCGTAAGCTAACAGGCTTTGGCAGGTCTACCCACCATCCTGTTCTTGTTCTTTTAATCTGAACGTCATCAAGGTTCTTCCAACCCCAATGGACATTCACGAAATCCTGGTTATCTGAGCGATCAAGAGCGTCATACAGATCATTTACCGACACAGATCCGTACTCTTCGATCGCGTCTCTAAGACTGTCAAGCAGATCCTGAGCGCTTGATCTATCCTGCATCACAACGTCAGTGAATGAAAACTTTTCTTTTGCCTCAGTTTCTGGCTGAACAGCATCTCTAACTAAAGACGAACGCGATGCTCTCGTATAATCCGTTCTGCCTCTACTTTTTGCACTGCTTGTTCCCCAGAGAGCTCGTTCAAGTCCCTGGATGAAAATATCTGCAATAAAGCCTTTGATTGTCGGGATAATCACTTCGTAAAACAGGCCATTTCTGACTGTCTTAAAGTCTTCCTCAAAGAACATTCCAGCGAATTTCTTAAACGGATTGTCTTTTTGTGGGACATAGCCCGAAACTTTTCTGATTCGTCTCTTGCCTGGTGCGTCATCTGTAAGATTACGAATATCATTCATAAGCGAAAAAACTAAGAGGGCGTGCTTTTTATGCACAACCCTCAAAGTCTAAACCTCCTTTCTATTATTCGGTTTTGTTCAGAATTCGTCTGTCGCTTCAACCGATTCCGGGACAGTCGAATAATCGCTTTCCGTCGAATAATCGCTGTCATCGCCACGGTCCTTAACAGCTTTGACAACGCCAGCTCCACCAATGATCGCAAGACCCCAAAGAGCCACTTTACCTGTGACCTTTACAGCCTTTGTGATCTTGGGGTGCTTCATTGACCAGCCGCCAAGAACGTCTTTGAATCCAACTTTATTCTTAGGTTCGCCATTGTTTTCAGTTCCGTTGGTTTCGGTTCCATTTTTATTCATAGCAATTCCTCCATAATATAAAGTTTCGTTTGCATTATAAGCGATGAAAAAATCGCGAATTATTATTTCGGAATATAATTTACCGGCTTATGAGAATTCTCATTTACCGGTTCTGTAAGGCATTCATTGCAAGGGTCCTCCGTTTCCGGAAGATCCCTGTGCTGGCATGTCGGACAGTAAAGATGGAACTCGACAAACTTATCTTTTGTTTCAATTCCCATGTTTGCCCTCCTCGATAAGGTGCTTAACAAACATAACCGGACCGGCCAATATCGTTCCGAGATGGATGCAAGCGATGGTAAAACGAGTTTTCAGATTGTCCCCGTATTTGGGAATAATCTCTTCACTTAAGTCCTCGTACATACCTTCCCTGATCATCCAGGCATCAAGCAAGCAGCCAACTCCAAGATACATAAACAAAGCATTTCTCAACATATTACCACCTCCGATTGCAATATCTGTAGACTGGTTTCTCCATAAAGCTCATTCCTGTGAATGGCTTCTCGAGGTCATTCAGACCTGCATCAAACGAAATATCAATAAGTCCGTAATCCAGAAGCCATCCGAGCTCTTCTCCGGCTTCAACTGTATCAAGCCCTATTGCCTGATAGAACTCGTTAAGTGATATGAAGTTCTCATTGAGGAGCATTTGATTCAGCTCGTTTATTGTCTTGCGTATATAAGCTACATCAGACAAGAACCATCGGCCTGTCCATGAATCATAGAACAGGTCATTGCCATACCCAGTTGCAACGGGCACATTCATCGTGTCTTTCGATGATACTGCCTGCCGATTTACAGCTTTCTGCTGAATATCACCCTCTTTTTCCTCGCCAACCTCTTCTTTCACTGTCGATTTGTAGCTATCGTGAAGCTTTGTGGCAATCTCATAGGCTGATACAAGCCCTGAAATCCTGTCAGATGAGATCTTGTGGCTTGCAAGGTTTGCTGCAATAGCCACCCCGGTAAATATCACCGTCGGTGCTGCTGCAGGTAACACTCGTTTTGCCTTCTCAAGGTTACTAACACCTTCTTCATTTGCCTCGGTGAGAATATCCATGCACTTCGGTCCTGCTTTGAAGGCTGATACCACTGCTCCGATAGTTGCAATCGCCCCGATTCCGGATAATATTTGAGTGTCGTGTGCTTTAATAAATCCTGTTGTTGCTTTGAAAATTGACTTGAAATTCATACTCTTTTCCTCCTTTTTTCTTTAACCTGTGACTGCAGTTCCTTTATGATTTCATCGCCAGACATTGGCAGCCATTTAGATGTCTTAAAAAACTGCTCAATTTCCTGGCGAACATCATACCAAGTTTTGGTTGTTTTCTTCTTTTTCTCAGCGATTGCCGGATCAACCGGTTTCTTGCCTTCGCCGTCAAGGCACATTTGATAAGCTTTCATGTAATCTTCTCGCGCCAGTTCGACGACCGCTACGAGCAGATTTACCACACCGTTGTTATCAAAAACTGTCACAATATCACCCTCCTTCAGAGAGAAAAAGAAAAGACCATGTGTAATTTTCACATGGCCCTTCCGGGTAATAAACCTTATTATCGATTCTTCATTACTCTGTCAATTGCTGCAGCGGCAGTTGGATCTGCATAGCCTTCTTCAGTGTGTCTATAATCCGTCCGATTAGGCTTGCAAAATGTGCATTTGCCATCCTTGATCGAAGGAACGCTCAAAGCGTCGCAGCGACCATTGATGCACATGTCACAATGCTCATTCCTAAACGGGCACAGAAAATACTCCTCACCGTTTACAGTTACATAGATAACTCCGTTGCTATTAGTTTTGTTCATCATAATAATTCCCTCCAATAGTAAGTGTCTAGTTTCCTACTATAAGAGGTGAATTTTTCGCGAATTACTTCGCAAGAAGACGGTCTAAGAGCTTCTCGTAGATCTCGACCTTCTGCCTGAGTAAGGAGAGTTCGAGATTGTCGACAGGTTTCTCGACAGGAACTTCCTTGACAACCTCTACCGGGACCTCTACCCGCTTTTCGACTTCTTTGACAACCTCAACAGGAACTTCCTTGACCACCTCAATAGTTTTCTTGAAACCGCACATAAGTCTCGTCGTGTCCTGGATCTCTGTGTAGAGTTCTGGTGTGATTCTGTTCACGCTCTGCTCGAAATAGCGCTCAGGCTTGGCTTTGATCATTCTGCAGTCCGCAAAATATCTTTTGCCACGAGCGTTTACTGCAGTGACATATGCAGCGTCTTTCTCTGCTTCTTCAAACAGAGGTACGCCGATCACTTTACCGTCTACGTAATTGAAGACGATAAACAGTTCTGTCAACCCGTTAGAACCAGCTGTTTTCCAGATTTCTCCCCTTCTGAATTTAGATCCGTTCAAAAATGCCGTCGGTTTCTTGGCGATCGGTGTAGGCTCTACCATAACAGCCAGTCCTTCCTTGCTTTTTGCGGGTGTTTTGTATCTAAATCCACTGTAGACAGGAGCGGGAATATCATTCTCTTTTTTGGGCAGCATGTAGCCCAAATGTCTGTTTACAGCGATTTCCGGATACTTAGCTTTGATAGACGGCATGACGTACTTAATCACAGCCCTGTCAGCGCCAATTTTACGCCCAATGTCGGTTGTTGAGACCCACTCTCCACGGTTTGCTTCGAGCACGTTAACAATAGCAGTAATTCTTGCCTGAGTTTCGTCTTTAAGATTTTTAACCATTAACGCATTTCCCATATTCAGATCTCCTTTTGAATATAAATCAGTGGAAACAACTAACTCTCTCGGCGCCTCTCTTGAAGGTTAAAGAATAAAGCAGTCTGTCAAATAGCGTCAGATTGACAACTATAACAGGCTGCTTTTCCTCTTCATCCTCAAGAGGAATATAAATAGTTCTTGACTGCTTACCCCTTGAAATCAGCCAGAACTTAGTTCTAGTGAACAGAATATCATTGTCCGGTACGATTAAAACCGTTTTACTCCCCATTTTTTACTCTCCTATTTATTCCCACCGTTCCATAAGCGCGTCACCGATATCCTCAATAAGCCCGTCTTCTCTTATGTGAGCTTTAAACAAGTATAAGTATCCATGCTTGTGCGTGTTGAATCCGACATCAAATATCTTCTTAGCATTTTCAAATCCGACAACGACTGCGTCAAATACGTTATCTTCATCGTCAACCATTGAAACCATATACAGATCGTCCATAAAAGACCTCCTTATTTCAGCAATCCAAGATCGTCCAGTATTGCCCGATACGACTCTCCTCTGTTGTATCGGTCCTCAACAAGTCGCTCTTCCTTCTTTGTGAGTTTCCGTCTGGCAGTAGAATATCTACCCTTGCGAGGATCATAGAACCTCCTCTCCTTAAGGGATTCCTCGCTTGTTTTCTTATGATCACCAAGCAGTTTCTTACCGATCCCAAATATCCCGGGAACGATTACGGCGAGATACTGCCAATTTTCAGTTACCCAGTCCCAAGCGTCCTCAAATTTCTGCTGTCTCATTTTACGGTCTACTTCTCTCTTCAGTTCCTCAAAATCGATCATTTCAGTCATACAGATCTCCTTTCAAAAACTAAGAGGGTGTGCATTTTTAGCACAACCCTCCAGTTGCTAGTTCATTTCTTATTATTAATAACTTCTCTGATGATCAGTAAACAAACCAAAATAATCGCAAGATCAATCAAAGGCAATCACCTCCGAACATCTTGTCTGCAATTTTTGTAATCAGCAAGTTATTGGTAATCCCGGATACGAGTCCAATAACAAAGCAAATTCCAAAATACAGAGCGACTTTCAGCGGATTGCTTTTTACAATACTTGTTAAATTGTTCATGTGTTTCCTCCTATTAAATATTGAAATTAATATTAAGTTTTCACTTGCATTATAGAATGTGAAAAATTCGCGAATTTGAAAAAACCAAGAGGGTGTGCAATTTAACACCCTCCGGTTTGCAGTTTAGAATTTAAACGGTCTAAACAGACCCTTCTGGCTTTCCTGAACCGCGATCTTGTCATTCCCAAGAATGAGTTCGCCATCTTCTTCCTTCTTCGTAGCCCGAAGTCCAATGCCTAACTGCGTCAGCAAAGTAAGCAGTCCGATTCCGCCAGTGACAATCATCTTGATCAATTCAATCCTGGTTGCCTTCTTGTCGTTTTCAAGAGTGGCTTCCTTGATCTGAATTTCCTGATCTTTTGCCCCAGCTTCAGTCAGCTGCTTAATAGCTTCGCATTTAGGACCGTAGTCCTCCGGATCACTCCAGTCGATGCTAGCAACACCTTCAAGGGATTTCTCGTTCATTGCTTCAAGTACCTTTGTGTCCATATTAAAACCTCCTTAAAATATAAGTTTTGTCTGCACTATAGGGCCTGTTTTTTTCGCGATTAGTCACGGCGACATAAGCTGATGACATAGTGCTCAGTGACATTGAACCGCTGGGCAATTTTCCAAACCGGAACGCCCAGTGCATACAGGCGTAAGATTTCCGCACTCATCTTGACCGGTTCCGGCATTGTCTTGATTATTTCTTTCGGGTCTACCATTAAAACACCTCCATTCGTCACCTGTGTCCGGGTAAAACAAAAGAGGCCATGCATTTTTGCACAGCCTCTCGGATGACTTAAATATCAAAGTTTTCTCAATAATTCCTCTCTTTCAGATTTCGGAAGTTTACGCATTTCCAATATCTGCAGAATGCATGTCATAATGAGCCATGCTCCTGCAATTACGGTAACAATCACCGCTGCTCCAGGAACGAAGCCGCATGTAAGCGCACACAATGCTACAAGTACAAGAATCGTTTTTGTCGCTTCGTACTCTCTAATTTTTCTTTCCATTATTAAATCCTCCTTAAAATATAATTAAGTCTTCATTAAAAGGCGTGATTTTTATGCGAAAAAACTAAAAAGGGCGTGTAATTTAACACCCTTTTAGTAATGACTAATCTTTTATTCTTGTTCTTCTTTTCTCGTCAGATTCGCAAATAAATAAATAAAAAACGCAATGGTCACACATGCTAGTATTACTACTGCTATTAATACACTCACCATATTCGGTGCACCAATAACTGTAACTATACATTCGCTTATGGTTAAACCAAGCGCTATAGATGCTAAAACAATAATAGCGAAATCCACATTTGTATTTTTCATATTAAACCTCCTATAAAGATTTAGTCTTCATTATAGGTGTTGAAATTTGCGCGAAAAAACTAAGAGGCCATGCATTTTTTGCACAGCCTCCTGTTTCAAACCTAATGTTTAGTTTTACTTAAGATTTGTTCCGGTTCCATATTTGTTTCTAAATCCGGCATCGCCATTGAGTATATGTACGGTATACACCGAATCGGCGAACATCAGAGCAGCCGGTAATCTCAACCATTTGAATGGCTTAAAACTGCTGAGTAATAACACAGCAGGAATAAGCGTTAACTTCACTCCAGTATAATTACTGATGCTCGGATTTCCACCAACAGTTTCCGCCGTAGTATTTGATAACTCGCGAACGTCTTCCTTAGAAAAGTTAATAAATCCCATAGTAAATCCTCCTAAAATATAAACTTTACGTTTGCATTATAGGGAGTGAAATTTACGCGAAAAAAACCAAAAGGGTGTGTAATTAGCACCCTTCGGCTTGCAATCAATTAACGCTTACTTTTCTTTCTCCTCTTCCGGATTCTCCTTTCCAAACAATTCTCCAAGAGATTTGCCGAACACAGTTTTCGCAACAAACGATCCGATCAGTAATACTCCGATAAGCCACGGTACACCAATACCGGCTATCGGACCACCACTGATGATCAATGCTGCAACAACGAGTACGATAATGCCTTTAGTCATGTCGTTCATAAGATTTCCTCCAATTAGAAATTAGAATATAAACTTAACGTTTGCACTATAAGGCATGAAAAAAGCGCGAGTAAAAAAAATAACGCGTGAAAGTTCAGCTTCCATTATGGTTTTGTGAATTTCTTACACCTGGCTTTGTTATCGCGGGGAATGCGCATTTCCCGTTCAGCCAATACATACGCAATTGGCTTTAGCCCACCTTTACGAAGACAGAGTCCGCCGCTGTAGCGTGACCCCCGTTCGGGATCCTTAAGAATCCCTATTGGTCTTATTTTGCCCATAAAGTTTTATGTCTTTCATTATAAGAAGTGAAAATTTCGCGAGTAAAAAAAAATCACGTGTAAAAACCAAACCTAGGTCATTTTATGGTTCAGCGTATTTTTCCCAACACGGCGACAAGCATATTAATAATGCCCGCGTTCATATAGTCCTCAGTTTAAACAAGTTCTCAATCCATATGGAAACCGATTGACAATATTCGAATATTCAAATATTGGTGACTATCCTTAGCCCACTGAGTGCCCCCAGCCATAAAAATCTTTGGTTTTCATTATAAGAAGTGAAAATTTCGCGAATCAGTCTCTGCGCTTGTCAAGAAGCCAGTAAAAGCGCCTGTATCTGTCGGTTAACATTCTCTAACCTCCGAGAAAAAATGAGAGGGCGTGTATTTTACACAACCCTCCATTTGCAGGACTAATGCTTAGTTGTTAATTCTTTTATAATGTTCTTCTCACGTTTTGCTTCATACTCATAAAGTCTTCTCGCGTTTTCGAACAATGACTCATAAATTTCCTTAATCTCAGGGTCCTCTTCATCGAGACCGCTGCTTTTAAGGCAATAAAGTGCGTCATTTACACAAACTCGAGAGCCATATACTTTCTTTAACTTATTGTTTTCATTTAAAAAACCTTTTACTGTCATACTTAAATTCCTCCTATAAATAAACCTTAGTTTGCATTATAAGAGGTGTATTTTACGCGAAAAATAAAGACCCCGTGAAATTCTCACGAGGCCCTATTTGCAGGACTAATGTTTAGTCTTTATTTTTAGTATAGTATTTTGCACGAGCTTTGTTAACGATGTCTGAAATTTTCTCAAGATGCTCCAATGCTTCTTTTGAATCTGCGATACATTTCTCATAATTAGCAAGTTCTTTCAATTCATGTTCAATGCTACTTATGCTAAATTCCATAGATTCAAATATTATCATTAATAATTTCATCTCATAATATTCATCTTCCGACAATACGTCTTTCTCTGTAAATCTATCCATATTAGATTTCCTCCTATAAAATAAACCTTAGTTTGCATTATAAGAGGTGTTTTTTACGCGACTAGTCCTGTATCACGACATTCAAATGAATCACTTTCCGTCGCTCAATATCCGGCAGATCCTTCGCCAGCCTGAGAGTGATCAGGTCCTTCTCCGGATCCGTTTTGTTTATAAGGAATGTACCGGCAGACTCATCCTTAACGGCAAATATCATTGATGCCCAGACTACGCCGACCATAATCCCGAGCAAGATAGCTGCAATAACAACAGTTGTTGAGTACATATGATCTCCTTTCAAATATAAATCAGGCTACAGTCCAACCCTTATTAGTGGCTATAGCGAGTTCTTCGTCAGTTATGCCAGCGTTGAATTTCGCATATGCACTAAGTGTTAATTTTTTAGCTGTTTCTACTACCGGCAAATCGTTGATAATACCAAGTATGGATTCTCTTGACAATTCTGCACAACTACCCAGACTTAGATCAACCGCCCACGTAGAATTTAGTCTCAAATTCTTTAGCTTATGGCACATATTGAACGCGCCTGTAGATTGTGTCATTTCAGAAAAATCGACGTCATGCATGTCGCACGTTACAAGGTTTACACAATAGGAAAACATATAGTACATACTTGAACATTTCATTGTTCCACCTTGTACTACAAATTTTTCAATCTGATATGTATCTTTATACTGTTCACTTTTCATAGTCCCGCTAGGATTTACCAAAACCACATTTCTTGCGGTGACACTTGCTTTAGTATAGGAATTTTGGAAGTTAACGTTTTTTAGAATGAAATCGCTTTTTTGTTTTATCGGCGGCGTTATTGGCCCGTTGCCTGTTCTCGAAACTGGAAGGTTTCCCCAATCGTTTGGTTCCTCATATCCGCACACATATGAAACAGAAATATCATATCCTGTTCCTTGAGAAAATCGGTTTGAAGGGAATGTAAACCACATGTTTTTTGCATGAATAAAATACATTCTCCGAAGATAAGGAGTAAGCAAAGAGCACGTAGAGTCTCCACCGATGTAGTTAACCATTGGGATTTCTCCATATATCCACACGCAACCTTGATCCGCCCATCCATATGATCTAGTTGCGCCTTTGTCAAATCGGCATCCCGATTTAGCGTAGATTTCTACTTTATAAACAGTGTACTCGTCTTCAAGAGTGTCTGTAAAAGTATTTGGTCTGCCTATATCAAGAACGAGTTCACCTACAAATTCACCATTGATTACAGTTCCTTTGTATATCCTTCTATTAGTGGAGTTACAATAAATCGAAACCTCATCAATTCCGCATTTCTTATCGTACAAGAAATATAAAGTGCTTTCTTCCCAGCTCCCCGGAAGCTGTATAGACTCAAGGTCTGGCCAGTCGGCGGGCTTTCGCCATTCATAATCTTCCTCAACGTCCAGATTATCAATAGCCGTTTTGATCTCTGCAGGAGTCATTTGAGATGTTGAGTGGTTCTTATTCCTAATAGCGTCAGCAATCGCAGTTAAAGAAGTGTCCTCGATTGTGTATTTCACCAGCCTACCTCCTCTGCTGACGGAAGCCCAGCCTCTACAATATCAATGATGGACTGATTATCGAGTCCGAGCATTGTTCTTATAGCTGTCTTGGCTTCATCTGTATATGTTCCGACAGGCAGTGTTGAGTTTTTCTCGTCATGACCGGCGGCTTTTGCGAGTCCATAGAAAACTGAATGATGCTGTAATGAAGGAACAATTGGGTGATATAATGAACCTTGCCCAGTTCCTGCTTTTATAACTCCAGGATGTGCATAATAAATGCGTAATCCACTTTTAGTAGGATCTAACCCATATTGAGTATCTGCTTTTACAACTCCAAGCTTACTGCCACTAGCCACGGGCACATTCGCCACACCTTCCGATAGGATTGAAGTGCCGTCGATTTGCACATCCGTCACAGGCACATCTGGAATATCCACCATTCCGGCAATTTCCTGTTTATCCGCTTCGGTCAGCACATAATCATCGCCGGGGTCACCTTTTGCTCCCTGTATTCCTTGAATACCCTGAACGCCTTGAGGACCAGTAGCTCCGGTGTCACCTTTTTCTCCCTTGGGTCCCTTAGGTCCAGTTGCTCCTGTCTCACCTTTATCGCCTTTTGCACCCTGAGGGCCCGTAGCTCCGGTGTCACCTTTAAGTCCCTTGGGACCGGTAGGACCAATATCACCCTTATCACCCTTAGGTCCTTGGTCACCGGTTTCCCCTTTAAGACTTGCAAGCCATTCTTCTTCAGTGCCTACGAAGCCGTCTATAACAGCAACCTCGTAAGCACTGAAGCCTTTTAACAGAGTATAGCGAATATCACCCGAGGCGGATCCTTTGGTTGACGTTTTAGGATGGATCTGGGCGTGTGATCGAACAGTTCCGGATACAACTCCATCAACCTTAACTTCCATCACGCACCTCCTCGGGTAACATCCTGGATTACGTGGAATTCTGAAACGGGGATGAAAGTGAACACGTCGCCGTTTGAGAGCCGAACTTCAGCATCCCATTCGTATGTGCCAATATCAAGACCCTCGGTGTTCTCAGGAAGAAGATGCCACGTAACCTCATCGTCTTTTACTGTGATGTCAGCTTCGAAGAGAATTGTCTCACTCTCAGCTGTTTCACGAACCTGGCAGCGGACAACGTCACCTTCATGAATATCAAACGGCTGATCGTCGTCATCCTTCAGATCCATCGTAACGTACCCGCTGTCTCCTCTGGTGATCCATACATTTTGCTGGGTCACCGTAATTTCTGAATTGCCCTGGCGAATCTTAACCTTGGCAGGCTTAATTACAATCATCTTTCATCCTCCGTTCGGGTTATGATGCAAATGTAGCAACAAATTTATTTGCGGTTTTGTCGTAAGTATAGACAGTACCATTTGCTGTGGTGAAAGAGGCAATAGTCGTAGTGTTTGACGTGGTATCCGTCTCCGTATCCACAGACACAATATGTGTGTATGTTCTATACATCACATTTGTAGTGCGATTTTCGTAAATCTCAATAACAGGAGTACCGATAAGAAAACCAGGAGCATGACTTTTCTGTACATTTGTGCTAACTTCGAAGACCTTTTTTACACCGTCTTCAATGTAATAAGTGGTTGTGACCAACGAGCCCTCAGAAGGATCCGGAATAACATAAGTAAACTCATTCCTATGTGCACCAGACGATTTTGGAGCATATCGGAACTTGTCTCCGTTTGCACAAATGATCCAGTCGATTATGTTTGTGTCAAAGTTAAACGAAACCCCAATAATCTGGGTGTAGTTGTTACCAGGAAAGCCTGAACCCATTTCCTCTTTTACAAATTTGCCGAGGCATTTATCAGGCGTTCCGTCAAAGTCTGAAGGATACTGGCATCCGTAACAACCTTTTTCTCCACGATAGACATTCATCTGAGCTGTCATAAACACTTCAAACTCTGCCTTGCCTATGCCACCTTCAATATTATTAAGTTTCTGGGCTGTGATCACGTCGCCATCAGCCCATGTAGTTTTTTCATAGCTCATAATCAAGCCCTCATTTTAAAAGATTTCCCAAAAATCCCACCCGGGGAAATTTTTGGATTTGAGTTAAGCTTCCGATTTTGCAATACTAACCGCAAGTCTTCCTGTGTTGACATTATAATACCAAACCGAGTCATCAAGCATCGTGCAACGGTGAATATACTCCGGATCCGTATCAACATGTTCTGCCGACTTTATTAAATAATTCATTTCCGGATTTGATGTAAGATTTTCTACACTCAATCCAGGAATCATGCACAAGAATTCAATAGGACCAGGTACCAGAATTTCGGGAATTCTTGTCGGTTCTGCAACCACTTTTCCGGTTTTTGGTGAGTAATACAAGCGCGGGTTCATAATAGGAAAAGTGCATATAATTACCTCACCTGGATAGTCCGGATGATACTTTGCGCAAGTTAAGGGCATAAGACCAATTTCAGGATGCGCGTAGACAAAAATTCCAATAAGTTCTTCCGGAAGCAGTCCAGGTTGAAGCTGAAAAAGTGTCGGAAGGGGTATTCCGTTTATTTCTAAGGCTTCAGTATCGACCTTAAATCGAGCGTTAGTAAACTGTTGAATTGCGAGAGCACTGTTGAGTGTACCCATCAAATATCACCCCTTTGCCGTAATTTCCGCAAGTTCTTCTGCTGAAGGTATTGTTGAAGCTATGACTTTTGCCTTTCCTGTTTCTCCGCAATACGACAGCATCCCGAATGGCGTTTTGCTGCTCGGATCCATGAAGATACACACGTAAATGTCGTCGCGATTGTATCCTTCCGGAAGTTCGCTTGACGGAATATTGCTGCCTGAATATATCATTGAAAATCCGCGGCCTGTCTCATCTGAACCGATAGGTATAATCATTCCAATAGCCTCTGCTCCTGTAAGCCCGGGCGTCATACGGTAAATGGTCTCACCTTCGAGCTTCTCGACTTTGAAGCGGTTATTAGTGAACTGTTTAAATGCAAGAGAATCATTAGAATTCTCAACCTTTTTTGTAAAAGCCATAATTTAACCCTCCGTAGGCGCAAGAATATCAGGGATTTTAGCACTGGAAAGAGTGGCTTTTCCAGTCTTGATGGAATAATATAAGCTAGTGCCACTACCTATCATTCCAATAAGAACTTCGCCCTTATGATCTTCTGGAATATTAGCGCTAGTGCACACTCCGCATAAACAAATAACTCCCATCGCCGGTGTAGCACCAGGGAGAGAGACGCAAATCCCCACAAGCTCTTCAAAAGTAAGTCCCGGAGTCATCTGCAGAATGCCAGATTCCGTATCCGTCATCTCAATCTTATACCTATTATTAGTAAATTTTTTGAAAGCCAAGCTGTCGTTCACGTTAGTGCTCATCCACAATCTCCCCCTTTCTTACTTTCTCCCGGTATTCCAGGAATGATTCGAAGAATTCTGTTTCGCCTTTACTGAGGGTTATAAATCTTCCAGTTACGTTGTCGTATACGCGCACACCCATAGATCCAAGGAATGCCTTCAAATCAATCGGAAGATTAAATAATGCGTACAAACCATCCCTTACTACTCCGTCATAGACAACCTGTGAAATTTCGCCTATGGAGGAATAGCAATAGAGAGTAACAGGTTCTCCTTCTTCCGGCGTATGATTCGCTATAGAATAAGGAATAATCATCCCAAAAAGCTCTAACGCCTCCAGTCCAGGCTTAGCCAGGCCAACTGTATGCTTGTCAATTTCGTTTGTTGAATCTGCGGGAGCCTTGTAATATTCACAAGCTAACCTATTATTCGTATACTGCTTAAACCCAACAGCTGTACCGTTCTGTTCGAAAATAGACACGATCATTCACCTCCTTTGAGAGAATCGAGATAGTCGACGATGGTCTGCCAGGGAGTGGATTTAGATAAAGAGATAATCCTGCCAGATTTAGAAACATATATTAAAAATTTAAAGTTATTCTGAGCGTCATACATGGTTTTCAAATCAGCGAGCACTCCGGAGTCAACGTGATAGAGGCCTTCTACAACTTTACCGTCATATACAACTTTCGATACATAGGAATTTACTTTCCACGCATATATATTTGTGCCATCTGGTAAAGTCATAAAAGTTCCAGGAAATACAAGTCCTATAAGCTCGTCTTCTTCCAAGTCGGGTTTGCATACGCATCTCGTAATTTCATCGATGGCTGTGGGGTTCTCAGGCTGCTCGAAAAATTCTGCGTTATATCTATTGTTAGTGAATTTCTTGAGAGATAAACTTCCGTTGGAGTTACCTTTAAAACTCATTTCAAACCTCTTTCACTATAGAATAAATACCGTATTTCTTCAGGGCTTCTACTCTCTTCTTAGCATTCTCACGGCTCTGGAATGAACCGCAGATGACAGAGACTGATCCGTTGTCGTTAGTCACAAGAGCTGTAGCGAAGCCGGTAATCTTCTTGACTTCGTCTTTCTTTGCGTTAGCGTTCTTAAGGATCGTAAATGCACCTACCTGAACACGGTATTTGGTTTTCTTTGTTACAGTTTTCTTATTTGAAATATCATACCGATCCAGATCGAACCGGCGAATGATACTGCACAGCTTGCTTACATAGTTCGGATCAGTTGCATAACCTCCGTTCTTAATAAGCTTGACTGCGGACTCATAGTCAGTACACTCAAGCAGACCGGAATATCTTTTCTTATTTCCGTTCATTGCGCCAAGAAGGTACGCTGAGTGGTCTCTGATCGAGTCTTCAATACAGGGATACTTACGGAATTCAGCGTCAACGTGAACGTATTTTCCGTCGTATACCTCTGTGGTGTTGATTGTTACCACGCTCTTCCCGTCCCATACACTCTCCCAGGTATTACCGGACAGGGAAGCCTTCATGCCGAAGCAGTTGTTGGCTGTCTTGGAGAGCTGAGTTGTAACATAGCCAGACTCGAGGATCATCTGAGCTGCGGTCACAGAATATAAAATGCCGCTTGTGTCCGTTGCACGAACAAGCTGAAGGATCTTCTCTGCGGCTGTGGACTCGCTAAGACCCTCAAACGCAGATGCCTGAGTACCTTTAACCGCGTATATGTTTGCATATACGATCTCACCCTTCTCATCATATACAGAATATCCAGCAGGGCAGGCGTTCTTGGCATTAGCCAGACTCTCAAATGCTCCGATCTGACTACCTGCATCCTTCCAGCTCTTTCTCACACGGTAAAGAATATGGTCCTCGACGTCTGTAGTGGCTTCACCGTTAGTCATGCACTTCTTAACCGCTTCTCTGAATTTGTCCATCGTGAGATCAAAGGCGTGCCACACATGATCGGGATCCACATGAGCGGTTGACAAGCCAGCACGTCGACCTTCATCATGAGATGAGATCAAATATAAACCAGACGGAAGCTTGGATGTCGGATCCCAGCCATACCGTTTGCAGATGTCTGCACAGAGCATGACAGCAGTGTTATAGCCTCTGAGAATATCACCCTTGAACTTCTCCAAGTTGTTAATCTCATACACGGCACCACTCGTATACCTGATAAAATCCGACTCGCAGATCTCAATCGTGATAAGATTCCTATTGCCATAGCCACCATCAGCCCATGTGTAATAGTCTTCGGGAAGGCATTTGAGAACCTTACCAGATACGTCAGCGTCAACAATGTATGTAACGCAGGCAGATACAGCCGACTGGTTCCAGTAATCAGCAACAGACTGAGCCGTGCCCTGTCCTGTTCCGATCGAATGGATCTGAATACCAATCGGGGTTCTCTTAACTCCCTGCTGATAGCAACGGTTGTTCATCAGTATGGAGTTTTTAATTGTTAACTTTCCCACTTTCAATCACCTCCTTTAATCTGTCGACTTCTTCTGAAAGCTCCTGAACAGCCCGAACCAAATATCCCATGAGGTAGAATGATCGAATACCTTTCATCTTATCCCCTCCGCCGTTCACAAGGAGCGGGTCAATCTTCTCAAGCTCATCAGCAATAAACCCGGCACCCCAGTGTTCACCAGACTTCTTCCAGTCAAAAGAACGAACAGGAAGTTTGTTGATGTACCCAAGAGCGTCGAGTTCAGCGTCGACTACATTTTTCTTCAAGCGAATATCAGACGGGTTTACGACCTCGTCTACAACAAGTTTGTGAGGTATCGTGACGGTTCCGTCTAACGCAGACTGTATAATCCATCCGCTTTTCTCACCTTCAGGGTCTTCAACGTCTTCACTATAGATACCGGCGAGGTAACTGTCACCGGCTCCAGACGTTCCGAACTTTACTCTTCTACCCATATTAATCTCTGCAGTGTAGAATGCGTCCGGGTAAAAGCCCTCTTCTTCACTTCCTTCTTCCTGTTCTGTGTTGGAATTAAAAATATAAAACGCACCCGGCTCCCAGGTTGAAGATAGACCATTGTTGCTTGAGATCTGAGCTCCCGTTGCTTCGTACTGAGCAGAGCCTTCTTCAGATTCTGCAAGGAATGCTCCGGGAGTTACCCTTGAAGTGTTTACCTCTTCTATGTCGCCTTCTTCTTTAACCATGAACCCGTCAGATCGCATTTCAGCGTAAGGAGAGTTCGGACCGTGATCTTCAGAAATAGCTCTTACAAATCCAGTCTGAATCCCTTCAACGATGAAGACCAGCCTTTCTTCAAGCTTCTTGAAAGTAAATGCGTTTACTGCGGGTTCTGTAATGTTCGACAAGACAACGGCTTCGTGGTTCTTGATCATGACCAGAACTCTCTGACCGTCTGAAATATCCACAGAAGTTGTTACCGGTGTATAAAGATCGGAACCATCGAACTTGACTGTGGGAGAATTGTTTTCGTCAAGTTTAACGGTTCCGTAAATATAAGTCTCTGTTTTCTTTTTAGGCTGAGATACAGCTTTGGCAAATTCTTTAAGTATAGAACTCTTAAGTACAGACAAAATATCACCCCCACAATTCTTTGGTGTAGACCGCAGTCTCTTCTACCGCCACACCAGGTGTACAGTCTATTGTCTGGGATTGAACACGGCCTTTAACGCCTGTGATACCGGATCGTTCGTAGTTGAATAATACACAATCCCCTAATCTTACAGGGCAATATCCATGTCTGTATGTCATTTTGTATTCCAAAGTTGACATTTGCTTCAGTAGGTTCTTTGCATATTCATCAAGCTGTTCCTGAGTGATACCTGCGGCA
>OCVV011333988.1_pt1 | contig 30900 bp, 47 predicted proteins | sample 1539721 | NCBI WGS metagenome assembly OCVV01 (sample SAMN02144230, study PRJEB22623) | gut metagenome | biome: sheep rumen | host: Ovis aries | place: New Zealand | reverse complement strand
CGTTGAGGAAGTGGCTAAGTCAATCAAGGAATTTGGATTTAAAGTGCCGATAGTGATTGATAAAAGCAATGTGATCATAACCGGACACACAAGATATAAAGCATGTGAAAGATTAGGCATTAAAAAAGTGCCTTGCATAAGGGCAACGGATCTCACAAAAGATCAGGTAAAAGCTTTCCGGTTAGCCGATAACAAAGTAAGCGAGTTATCGACATGGGATATGGGAAAGCTTGAGATCGAATTGGGTTTAATTCAGTTAGATATGGAAGAATTCGGATTTGATATGGATTTTTCTGAGTGGGATGACGACTTAGGGTTTTATGGCGATGAAAGATTGAGAACCGATAAAGCATATAATCTTGATTTGGTTGATCATGATTCATTGACCAATGATTTTTGGCAGATGCCGATAATTAAAAAACAGTTTTATGTTCCTGAGAAATTTATCGGTTTCAATTATGCCAAAACTTCAAAAGATAAAAAGTGCGGTATTCATTTCTATATTGATGATTACCAGTTTGAACGAATTTGGGCAGATCCTGATAAGTACCTTGATGTATTAGCTCAATACGAATGCATTATATCACCGGACTTTTCATTGTATTGCGATATGCCAATGCCGATGAAAATTTGGAATACATACCGTAATAGGTGGATAGGATCATATTATCAAAGCAAAGGGTTGAAAGTAATTCCCAATGTAAGATGGGATTCTAAAGATACATGGGAATTTTGTTTTCAGGGAATTCCCAAAGGCTCAATCATATCAGTTTCGACAGTTTCCTTGATTCAGGATTCTGAGTTAAGGGAAATGTGGAAACAAGGCATGGAGGAATGCATAAAAAGAATAGAGCCGACAAAGATATTATTATATGGCAGGGAAATAGAATTTGATTTTCAGGGCATTGAAGTTGTGCCTATAGAAAATACAATGTTGAAAGAGTTTAAGCACAGAATTGACGATAATAACGAGAAAGGTTAAAATATGGGCGGAGGCAAAAGCACATCAAGCAAAAGAGGCGGTGGTTCGGTAAGCCAAGTTAGAACTCAAGCCGGCTTGACGGTAGATCTTGAAAAACCGTTAGTATACAGCGATCCAAAACATGGGATGACAAAAAGTCAGCTTCAGGAATTGGAGCGATTTGAAAACAAAAACAGAAATCGAAAAAGCGAGTATGGATTGGTTCTCGATGCTAATGGTAATGTATTAGGTGAAAAGAGAGGCGAAAAAGGCAGAATCAGTATGTATAGACCGGCAGGAACAGAAGTATTTGCACATACTCATCCGAGGGGCGACGGTGGAGATGAGCCATATGTAGGTGGCACTTTTTCGACGGGAGATTTAAGGACATTTTCACTAATGCCGGAAAAAACGATGATAGCGACAGCATCAGAAGCAAGATATTCCATGACAAAAGGCAAAAACTTTGATGCTCAGGGTTTGGTAAGCTATGGCAACAAAATGTATGATAAAAGGAGAAAAGAGTATACAGATCGGTGGAATAAAGCGAAGAATAAATATAAAAATGGCGATATATCTTATAGCGAATTTGCAAAAGAAGCATCTGATGCGTTTAATACTCATATGGTTGATTTTCATAATGATCTTTTAGCAGGTCAGAAACGATACGGTTATACATATGGTGCAGAAAGGAGAAAATGATGGCAGATATAAAAAAAGATGAGTATGACGGAGGGGTCGAGTATTTGATACCCGAAAGAGATGAAGAAGCAGATAAGAAATACGAAGAAAAGCACAAGCAAAACAAAAGAGATAACGAGGAATTAAGAACTATATTCAAAGGCGAATAAAAGGGCACTCTCTAAAGAGTGCTTTTTTATTGATTAAAACGAATAATGGAGGTAAAATATGGGTGGAGGTTCATCATCCTCATCACTTGGATGGGGCGGTGGCGGTAGTAGTGTTACCATCTTAAACACCACAGATTTAGTCTCTCAGAGAGAGGGCAAAAGAAGTGAGGTTGATGAAACATTGACCGTGCTGAGAGATGTAAACAGACAGTATGGTCTAACAATTGACACAGATGTTGCTACATTGAAAGAGCCAAATGTAATGGCATACTATCAAAGAGGCGGAAACATTGGTGTTAACAAAACCTACTTTGATTCAGCCAAAATGGATGAGGCATATGATAGGTGTGTCGAAAGGGGTTTCCATCCGTCAAAAGGCAATAAGACCGGCATGGAGGCAACGGTTGCTCATGAAACGGGGCATGCGCTTACTATGCAAGCAAGTCAGAAAATGGGTTACGGATATGATCAGACAGCAGGACGAATAGTAACGCAGGCGAAAAAGAAAGCAGGATTCAAGGGCAGAGGTTCAGACATGGCGAGAAAGATAAGTGGCTATGCCGGACAGAATGCTTCAGAAGCAATTGCAGAGGCTTTTTCGGATGTTTACTGTAATGGCAGAAGAGCAAAGAAAGAAAGCAGGGCAATCGTTGATACATTGAATGAAATATTAGGAGGTTAACCATGGCAGGTAAAGTTGTATATCAAGAACCAACAGATTTTATTCCTGAGGACATCAGAAAAGAGCTGAAGCTCGGAGAATACAATGATGAGCTTAATGATGAAGAAACTCAAAATGAAAGAGACAACACAGAGTTAAGACGGATATTTAAAGGTAAATAAAAGAAAGCACTCTTAATTGAGTGCTTTTTTATTGCCATAAAATGAGATGAAAGGAATTAGAGATGGCAAAGAAATTAAACTTGCAAGAGCTTGCAGATGAGATCATCAAAGTTGCAGAAGAAAGCGGTGTACAATCTAACTTTTTCTTCATGACGACATTTAAAAGATATCAGGTACAGTTGGGAATACTTGCAGAATTGGAGAGGTCTTTGAAAGCTGAGGGCATGCTCGTTCAGAAAGAGTATGTGAAAGGCAGAAAAAATCTGTATGCTAATCCTGCGGTAGCTGAGTATAACAAAACAACGGATTCGGCTAACAAGACGGTGGCTACACTAATGAGAATCCTGAAAAACTTCAATGTTGATGAGGAAAAAGAAGATGATGATCCATTGGTAAGATTAATCAATGGCGGTGGTCTTGATGAATAAGGCTTATCTTATTTGCAAGGAAGAAATAGATAAAGAAACAACACCGAAATATGTAAAAAAGCAAATGGCTGATTTCATTGATGTTTGCGAGGGCAAGAATGAAAAATATGAAATCAGTAAAAGGAAATTAAATCAATTAGAGGGCATATTAAAGATATTAAATATGCCTAAAGGCTTGAAAGCCGGTCAGAGTTTATATGATTGCACGGTAAAATATCAATGGCTGTTTTATACAGCTATTTTTTGTGTCGTCTATAGGGATAAACCTACGAAAAGAAGATACGAAACGGGTCTATTGGAGATATGCAGAAAGAACTTTAAGACATATACAATAGCTACGATATTCATCATTCTGTTTTTGACAGAGCCACAATTCTCGAAGTTTTATTCCGTTGCTCCTGACGGTTCATTGTCGAGGGAGATCAGAGAAGCGATTGCAGAAACCGTTAAATCTTCACCGTTGCTTTATCAATACAAGGATCAACAGAGATTCAAGATATTAAGAGATTATATCTTATTTAAACCGACACAGACACGATATGAGCCGTTATCGTTCTCGACTTCAAGGATGGATGGCAAATTACCGAATGCGTTTTGTGCAGATGAAGTCGGTGCGTTGCCGATATCCTACCCCATTGATGCGATGAGATCAGGACAGCTCAACATCTTAAATAAGTTAGGCTTCATTATTTCAACAAAATACCCGACAATCGATAATCCGTTTGAGGACGAGGTGAAATATTCCAAGAGGGTGCTTGACGGATTGGAGAATGATGAAACGAGGTTTGCCTTGTTATATGAGCCTGATGAAACTTCAGGATGGGAAACCAATGATCTTATATTACAGCAAGCAAATCCGGTTGCGTTGGAGATCCCTGAGATATGGGAGGACTTATTAAAAAAGAGAGCTTATGCGATAGCGGTTGAGAGTGCAAGAGAAAATTTTGTAACGAAACATTGCAACATCATTTATCAGGGTGTTGGAACGGAAACCTACATAGACACAAAGGATCTTCAGGAATGCAAAGTTTCTCAGATCAATTGGATGGGCAAAGTCGTTTATTTAGGTTTAGACTTATCCGAAACCAATGATAATACATCCGTTTCTATGGTGGCGGTTGATGAAAACAATAAGATCCTTGCAGAATCATGGGCATTCATTCCGGCAGACAGAATCGAAGAAAAAACCGCCTATGAAAAAGTCAACTATAAGGAATTAGTCAAGACGGATCATGTTATCGCTTGCGGTGATAAGGTCATTGATTATGCGGTTGTAGAGGACTTTATTTGCGGTTTAGAGCTGAAATATGGTGTAAAGATACAAGCTATCGGTTATGACCGTTGGAATGCCCTATCAACGGCTCAGAAGCTTGAAAGGGCAGGATATAACATGGTTGAGATCAGACAGCACTCAGCTATATTGCATCCTCCCACGAAGTTATTAAAAGAGTTTATCTTAAAGCAGGATTTCAAGTATACAGAAAACAAACTGTTAGAGATAAATTTCCAAAATGCACGATGCGTTTACGATACAAACAAAAATCAGTATGTGAACAAAAAGAAATCTAAAGGCAAAGTCGATATGGTTGTCAGCTTGATAAATGCTGTCTATTTGTTACAGCAGGATTGTTTCCTCAATCAGATGGATTTCGTTGTGCAAGTTATATAGAAAGGAGTTAGCCAATGGGTTTTTGGTCATGGCTTTTAAAGGACGATCTGAATACAAGAGATGAAACCATTACGCCTCCGGTTAGTGATGTCCTTTTGAAAGCATTGTTAAATAATGAGGTGATCACAAGGGAAAAAGCATTAACATTGCCGGTGGTAAGCGGTGCGGTTGATTTCATAACGAATAGTGTAGCCTCAATGCCCGTGAAGCTTTACAAAGTGAAGCAGGGCAAGGTTGAAGAGTTAACCGATGATATAAGGGTCAAACTGTTAAATTGTGATACCGGTGATACATTAGATGCGTTTCAGCTTAAAAAGGCAATGGTTGAGGATTATCTCTTAGGGAAAGGCGGTTATTGCTATATACAAAGAGATAGAAACGATGTTGTTGCTCTAAGGTATGTTGAAGATCAGTACATTACTATCCTGAAAAACTTCAAGCCTATCTATAAGAGCTATGAAATATTAGTCGAGGGTCAGAATTATCAGCCTTATGAATTTATTAAGCTCTTAAGAAATACAAAAGATGGCGGTTCAGGTGTTGGTTTAACCGCAGAAGTTTCAAAAGCACTTGAAACAGCTTATCAGACTCTCCTATATCAGTTATCTCAGGTTCAGGCAGGAGGCAACAAGAAAGGTTTCCTTAAATCACAGAGGACATTAGGTCAGGAAGAAATAAATGCACTCAAAAAGGCATGGAAAAACATGTACGGAAACGGTCAGGAAAATGTTGTTGTGTTAAACAACGGCATTGAATTTCAGGAATCCGGTGCGAGCGCAATGGATATGCAATTAGATCAGAATAAAAACACTTTAAGAAGTGAGATCAATTACATATTCCATATTAATGAGGGCGATTTTGAGCTTACTTTTAAAGAGGCAATATATCCAATCATAAAAGCATTTGAAACAGCCTTAAATCGTGATTTATTGCTTGAGAAAGAGAAGAAAAATCACTTCTTTGAGTTTGATGTAAAGGAAATCGTCAAGGCTTCACTTATCGAAAGATATAACGCATACAAGACCGCAAAAGAAACGGGTTGGTTGTCTTACAACGAGATCCGCAAGATGGAGAACATGGAATATGTTGATGGTTTGGATGTTGTTAATGTCGGTTTAGGCGCTGTTCTGTACGATCTCAAGACACATAAATATTACACTCCTAACACAGACACAGTTTCAGATCCTAATGATGGCTCAAACGGTGAGACTCCTGATGAGGCAATGGATATGATGCTTGAACAACATGAATTAGTTGAGGCTTATGATGAATCAGGCAATAGTGCGGAAAGACAGATAAGATACAACGATGTTCATGATTCTAAAACGGGCAGATTTGGTTCTAAATGGGGTGGTGCTGTTGGTGCAATGGAGGCAGAATTTAATGCTTTGCCGGATAATAAGAAAGCACTTTATCTTTTCAAAAATGAATTTCTGTCAAAAGAAGATTCATTGAAATATTGGAAAGAGGGAAATATTGATCAGTATGGGAAAGAGTATTTTCAAATATTAAGAGAAAATGGTGATTATAATCCGGTAGGCGAAACAAGGGATAACACCAACAGAGCCTCAGATTTAGCAAGAAGCGGTAAGTATTCTACTTATGGAGAAGCACGAAAGGCGGTTTTAAAACAAGACACCGGTTTTAGTGATGAAGAGGTTGAAAGGACATACAATGAATTAAATACATGGGTTAGCAATTCATGGAGTAAAGCTGATACAGCAATATTGGATAAATATGTTGATAATTCACCGACATATAATGGCAAGATGTTCAGAGGAATGCATTTTGACACTCCTGAAGAGGCTGAGAAGTTTGTTAACCTGAAAGCCGGTGATAGGATTACGGGCAATGGTAAAAATTCCTCATGGACAAGTGATGAAGAGATGGGCAGGGTATATTCCCATAATGGGAATGATTCATTTACTTCTGTAAATCTTGTATGCCTGAAAAACAAAACATCTTCACCAATAGAAGATTTTAATTTACAAGGTGAATCAGAAATTTTATCTTCAAGCAAAGCAGAATGGACAGTTTTAAGAAATGATGTCGTAACATTACCTAATGGCAATAAGAAGATATTTACATATGTCGTGGAGGCTGAAAATGGATCTGAAAGAAAAAATTAATGAACAAGGCAAAGATATCATAATTATCCCAAGAGGTAAGGAGGTAGCAGATGAACATTGAAATTAGGTCAGATTCTGTTCTGATTTCAGGCTATGTCAATGCTGTCGAAAGGAATTCAAAGCCTATAAGAGCAAGAACCGGTGAAAGGTTTGTAGAACGCATCCGAAAGGGTGCGTTTTCTAATGCTCTGAATAAGGGTGGAGATGTCCATGCATTGCTTAACCATAATTGGACAAGGGATTTGGGATCAACTAAAAGAGGAAATCTCAATCTCATGGAGGACAATATCGGTTTAAGAGCTGAGTTGGAAACAGATGATCCTGAGGTTATCGAAGATGCAAGAAACGGAAATCTTGTTGGGTGGTCATTTGGCTTTGAAGATGTCGATGGAGGTGTAGAAAGAGCGATTGACGACGACACCAAATTGCCGTTACGAAAAGTCAAAGACATGATCCTAAGAGAAGTTTCCATCTTGAACAGAAAGAAAAATCCTGCCTATGACGGAACATTGATCATGGCAAGGGATGATTCTGAAATATTCTGCGGTGAAGCATTTGAAGATGAGATTCACACAGAATTAAGAGAAGAGCCAATGCAGGATGAACATCCTGAGGCGATAGATTACTCATATTACGAAAATATGATTTCAGAAATGAAAGGAGAACAAAATGAAAGAGCTGATCGAGAAGAAGAATGATCTGATCACAAGAGCTGAGGATGTTCTTAACGGTGCTAAGGCTGAAAAGAGAGAATTATCCGAAGCTGAAACCGAAGAGCTTACCAACATCAGAAGTGAGGTTGAAGCTATTGACAAAACCATTGAGATGGATGAGGCATTCAAGGCAATGGAAAAGAGAGAAATCAAAGACGACAACATTCCAAAGGAGGTAGAAATGGAAAAGACTATGGAAGAAAGAGCAATGGAAGTTGAAACCATGGAGAAGCAGGCTTTTGAGAATTTTATCAGAGGCATGGTTGTTCACGAAAGAGCCGGTGAATTAACTCCTGCTACCACGGGTACGGGCATCGGTCTTGGTGGAGCTTTAATCCCTAAGACAATTGTTGATTACATCATCAGAAAGGTATATGACATTTGTCCTATCCTTGAGAGATCACAGAAGTTCAATGTAAAGGGAACACTTGAAGTTCCTTATTATCCTGCCGGCGCTCAGGGCATCAATGTAGCTTATCAGAATGAGTTTACAGCACTTGCATCTTCATCCGGTTCTTTTGCTACAAAGACTCTTACCGGATTCCTTGCAGGAGCATTAACAAAGATCTCAAGATCCCTCATCAACAATGTACAGTTTGATATCGTTGGATTCGTAGTTGACGAAATGGCTTATGCTATTTCAAGATTTATCGAGCATGAGCTTCTCATTGGTACATCCGGCAAGGTTCAGGGTCTTAGCGGTGTAACCAATGTTGTAACCGCAGGAAGTGCAACAGCTATTACCGGCGACGATGTAATCAAGCTTCACGATGCTATCAAGGATGAATTTCAGCAGAATGCAATTTGGATCATGTCAAGTGCTACAAGAACAGCACTCAGAACACTTAAGGCTCAGTATGGCACTTATCTCCTGAATGATGACTTCTCATCTCCTTTTGGCACAACACTTCTTGGAAAGCCGGTATATGTTTCCGACAATATGCCTAATATCGCTACGGGTGCAAAGGCTATTTACTATGGAGATATGAGAGGACTTGCAACAAAGTTCAATGAGGATATCAACATCGAGGTTCTCAGAGAGAGATATGCAGATGAGCATGCATATGGTGTTATCGGTTGGTTTGAGTTCGATGCTAAGGTAATCGATGATCAGCAGATCGCTGTTCTTCAGATGGCATAATAGGTGAATGTCATGAAGTATAAGGCGGTAGTTTCGCTTTGCGGTAAAGTTTCGATGGCATACGGTGAGATCAAAGAAATAAAGGATAAGGAAATCGCAAAGGATTTACTTAAAGCCGGTTACATCGTGGAAGTGCCTGAAGAAAAGAAAGCAAAGAAGAAATAACTCCGAAAGGAGGCACAATGGACAACATTACAAAGATCAGCGAGATAACAGCTCAGAGTGTAGCCGATTATTTGAGGATTCCTGAGCTTACGGCTGATGAAGAAAAAACTCTCAATACTCTAATAGGTGTATCAAAGGCATATATATCAAGTTATACGGGCAGAACGGCAGAAGAGCTAGATTTATATCAGGACATTGTTGATGTTGCTCTAGTATTGATTCAGGACATGTACGATAACAGAACACTATATGTGAATAGTGGGAATTTAAATCATGTCGTTGAAACGATATTAGGGATGCATGCCGTAAATCTGTTGCCCAAAGAGGAAACGGAATGAATGCCGGAAAGTATAACAAAAAAATCGTGATATATCGAGTGGTTAAGACAGAGGACAGCAATGCATTTCAAGGTGATTTGGAATTGGCTGTCCTCTCAGCCTATGCCGAAGTAAAAACCACAAGAGGCATGACATTGATCCGTAATGGATCAGACTTTGAAAAAGCCTATACCAATTTCACTATCAGATATCCCTTAGAAACTGAGATCACAAGAGATATGATCATTAAGTTTAAAGGCAAGAGATATACAATCGAATATTTAAACAATGTCGATGAGAACGATACGGAATTGGAGATTCAGGCTAAAGAGGTTACGCATTAATGGCTAAATTCGATATGGAATTACCGACGGATATAATGAAAGATATTCAGAAAATATACGGTAATTCTGAAAAGATTTTTGGCGGTATGACAAGAGCCGGTGCTGAAGTGGCTTTGAAAAGAGCAATATCAAATGCTCCTGAAAAGATAAGACCGTATGCAAGGCTAACAAGGACTTACAGAACTCCATCTGATGGTGGAATTAACACAAAGGTAATATTTACCGGTTACATTCCATTTAAAGGCAATAGAGATTCATTCTTAATAAGGGGCGGTAATGGGAAAATGTATTCCAACAATAAAGGAATACCCGTTGATTTCTTAGCTATCATGTATGAATATGGGAGATCCACATTGCCGTTTCCTAAAAAGCCTTTTTTCAGGCGGTCTTTTAATAAAGCGGAGATAGAGAGAGCAATGCGTGAGGCTCAAAAAGCTCTTAGCGGAGGGTTATTGGATGAATAGTTTGATCAAGGAAATATTTGAAAACTTCACAGTTGACGGCAAGGAAATTCCGGTCAAATTTCTGTATTATCATGGTCATGGCGAGCCATATATAACATGGATGCAGGAAGATTCCAATAATTCATTATCAGGAGATGATGACTTAATAGGCTATGCCGATTATTACGATTTCGATATATATTCCAAAGGCGATTACACCAAAATTATTGAGAGGGTAAAAGAAATATTGAAAGAACATGGTTTTGTATGGCAAGTATCGAGGTCAAGTGCTGACATGTACGAACCTGATACCGGCTATTATCACAAAACATTGAATTTTGCAATTTTAAGGGAGGTATAAAATGGCAAAGATAGGACTTAATAGTTTTAGATATTCTGTCCTTACCGAAGCGACAGACGGGACACCGTCATATGATGGTGCAAACACTCCTGCTAAGGCTGTTTCTTGTTCCGTTTCCATTTCAAATAATGATGTTAAGCTCTATGCGGACGATGCTCTTGCAGAAAGCGATACATCATTTCAGAGTGGTTCTGTAACAATCGGAATTGATGACGAGGATCAGGCAACAATGGCAACACTTTTAGGTCATACCGTAGATACAACATCTCAGGCTATGATCAGAAATGTCAACGATGTTGCTCCGTATGTAGGTTTCGGCAGGATCGTAGTGAAGATGATCCACAATGTTAAAAAGTACAAGGTTGAATTTCTCTACAAAGTTAAGTTTAGCGAACCGTCTCAGGAAGATCAGACAAAGGGCGAAACTGTTGAGTTTGCAACAACAACACTTGAGGGAACAGTAGCGACATTAGCCAATGGCAAATGGTCAGAAACTAAGACATTCGACACGAAAAACGAAGCTCTCACATACCTTGAGAGTCTGATGGCTTAATCAATTGGGAGGCAGATTTGCCTCCCTTTATTCTTGTATAAGGAGAGAAATGAAATGAAAGATATTAATGGAGAAATCACATACAAGGGAAAGACATATAAGATGGTATTTAATCTTAATGTCATGGAAAACATTCAAGAAAAATACGGTTCAGTTTCAGAGTGGGGCAAGAAAACCGATGGAACAGAGGGCGAGCCTAATGCAAAAGCGGTCATATTCGGCTTTACCGAAATGCTGAATGAGGGCATTGATATCGAAAACGAGGAAAACGGAACAGATATCAAGCCTTTTACTTTAAAGCAAGTGGGCAGGATGATCACAGAGATTGGTCTGAGAGAGGCTACACTTCGGCTGAACGAAACCGTAATTGAATCAACTAAAAACGAAAAAAACGCATAATCCATGAGGATGACGATGAAGATCCGGTTATCGATTTCTCATGGTTTTATTTTATAGGCAAAGCAAAACTGAATTTGTCTTTTAAAGAAACCGGAAGATTAACATTATACATGTTTAATAAATTATATGATCATTACAAGGATAACTTTGACATGGAAATGAGATTATCAAAGGCTAATGTTACATATGCAGAGGCTTTTAATAAGGCTCAGGAAAGTGAAGAGTGGTTCTAAGGAGGTGAGGGCATGGCATTTGGCGGTGAGGTCAAACTAAAAGGCGAAAGCGAGTATAAAAGGGCGCTGAATCAGATAAATCAGAGCCTTAGGGAAACCGCCTCCGAAATGAAAAGAGTATCAAGTGCATTCGATGCCAATGATAGATCAGAAAGTGCGGTATCAGCGAAAACTGATGTTTTAACGCAGAAGCTAGAACAGCAGAAAGAAAAATTAAGCCTTTTGAGAGCTGAATATAAGAATATGGCAAGCTCATATTCCGAAAACACTCAAAAACATCAGGCTTTGGTCAATCAGTATAACACCGAAAAACAGAAGCTTGAAGAGATAGGCAAAACATTAGGTACATCTTCAGACGAATACAAGAAACAAGAAAAGATAGTTAACGAATTAGCTCAGGAAGTTGAGAAATCAACAAAAGCTCAGGATCAGAATGAGAAATCCATGAGCAAGATGAGAATCGAGATCAATGAAGCCGAAACAGCTTGCAACAAAACCGCAAAAGAAATTGAAAAGTTGGGTAATGAAACCGAAGAAGCCGGTAAAGATGCAGAAAAAAGCTCTGAGGGGTTCACGGTATTCAAGGGAGTTGTTGCGGATCTCGTTGCCTCAGGGATAAAACAAGCAATAAAAGGTCTTGCCGAATTAGGCAAGGCTATGGTTGGAGTTGGAAAGCAATCGCTTGACTTTTACGCAAACTTTGAACAGCTAGAGGGCGGTGTTAACAAGATATTCGGTGAGGATGTTGCTCAGGATGTAATTGAGAATTCACGAAATGCTTTTAAAACCGCAGGAATGAATGCCAATGAATACATGGAAACCGTAACGGGATTTTCAGCTTCATTGATTCAATCTTTAGGTGGCGATACAAAGCAAGCTTCTGAATTAGCAGACATGGCTATCAGGTCAATGGCAGATAATGCCAATACCTATGGTACGGACATGGCATCTATACAGAATGCTTTTCAGGGATTTGCAAAGCAAAACTACACGATGTTAGATAACCTGAAACTCGGTTGGAATTAAGCACCATAGCCGAGTATAAACCGGATAAAATCGGTGAAACCTAAACAGAAATGCATGGTAATACCGAGATAATCATACAGATTGCGAAAGGCTGTATGACATTGTAGAGCATAGGAATTGAATAAATATAATATTCCCAAGAGTGTCCGGCAATCTTGCAGATTGAAAATATATGCCGAGCTTATGAGAAATCATAAGAGCTAAAGGACAAAAAGCCTTTAGGGTAACAAGTGTATGGTGGCACAAAAACAGAAATGGAGAGGTTGATCGCAGATGCCTCTCAGATGGTTGATATTCAGGAAGAATTAGGCATTACCGTTGATGGTACAGATATGAGCTTTGCTAATCAGGTCAAGGCTATTCAGGTTATCCAAAGAAACATGGGCATCATGGGTACAACGGCAAAAGAAGCCTCAGGAACGATTCAAGGTGCAACGGGATCAATGAAATCGGCATGGGAAAACTTAGTAGGAGGCATGGCAGATGAAAATGCCAATTTCCAAAAGCTTGTTGAAGATTTCATGGGTACATTGATAACCGAAGATGGCAAAGGCGGTATTATCGGCACGATTGTTCCACGAATAGCAACGGTCATTCAGGGCATAGGAACAGCTATGGAGACCTTATTACCTGAATTGATGGCTATGATTGTTCCGGTCATCGAATCCAATTTGCCGTTGATCGTTGAGGCTTTTGGCAAGATATCAGGCTCGTTAATGGCTACACTCCCTCAGATCCTGCCGGTGTTTTCCAATCTTATGCTTCAGGTAGTGCAAACGATTCTTAGCGCTTTACCGTCAGTTGTAACAACGGGTATTCAGGTTATTGTTTCTCTGATCAATGGTATCAAGGATGCGATTCCGCAATTGATAAACATGTTACCTGAGGTCATTGAAGCAACGGTAAATACATTAATCAACGGATTACCTGATATTATCGGAGCAGGCATGGAAATTCTATTGGCTGTTATTGATGGTTTAGTAAAGGCATTACCTAGGTTGATTGATTATGTTCCTAAGATCATATCAACAATAGTTACCGTTCTCGTTAATAACTTGCCTAAAATCATTGATACGGCTGTTAAGATTATAGTTTCGTTGATTCAGGGGTTATCAAATACGATTCCCAAACTTATAGCATTTGTTCCCAAAATAATAATGTCTATCGTTACGACATTGATTAATAACTTGCCTCAGATAATTCAAGGCGGTGTTAAAATCGTAGCTTCATTGATATCGGGCATGGGGCAGATGATTGGCAATCTAGTTATCAAGGCAAAAGAAATCGGCTCAACGATAATCAATGCGGTAGCTCAGATCCCTGAACAAGTCATTTCAGTTGGTTGGAATATCGTTAGCGGAATATGGCAAGGCATATCAGATTCATTAGGATGGATCAAGTCAATGATATCAGGTTGGGTCGGAAATGTTGTATCATTCATCAAAAACTTATTCGGCATTCATTCACCGTCAGAGGTGATGGAGGATGAAGTCGGTGTTTTCTTGGCTCAGGGTATTGGTGTAGGCTTCAGCGATGAAATGAAAAATGTATCTCAGGAAATGGCAGAAGCTATACCCACAAGCTTTGATGTTAATGCCTCTATTTCCGGTTCGACTCAGCAGAATAACACGGACATGGTGTCAGCATTTAAACAAGCATTGTCAGAGGTCAAGATAGTTATCGATGATGAGGTAGCAGGAACATTTGTTGATCGTACAGTTTCAAAACTGGTTTATGGTTAAGGAGGCAATATGAACACTATTACATTAAACGGAATATCAAGCCTATTGGTCAAAGGTTTACTGATTCAGGAATTGCCTCCTATAACCAAACCTAAAATAAGAACAATGGTTGAAGAGGTTGACGGGCGAGATGGAGACATAGTTACAAAGTTAGGCTATCAGGCATATGACAAAGAGATGATCATCGGATTACATGGCGATTTTGACATTAATCAGGTGATCTATTTCTTTAATTCTGAGGGTACGGTGATTTTCTCAAACGAGCCGGACAAATTCTATAAGTATCAGATCCTGAGCGAAATAGATTTTGAAAGGCTTTTGAGATTCCGTACAGCTAAAGTTAAGATGCACATTCAGCCGTTTAAATATTCAGCCGTTGATAATAGTCTTGTTTTTAATACGCAGGATCTAGCGGAGATTTCCGTGGTGAACAATGGCAATTACTTTTCACAGCCTAAGCTTACATTTCATGGTAGCGGTGTTATAAATCTCAGCATAAACGATGTCGAGATCCTTACCATAGATTTAGGCGATGAGGGATATATGACTATTGATGCGGAAACTAAAAACGCATATAAAGACGGGGTTTTAAAAAACAGAAGAGTGTCAGGCGATTATGGAAATTTAACTCTAAAGATGGGTTTAAATTCCATATCATGGACGGGAAACTTAACGGAAATTGATATTGAAAACTATTCAAGATGGATATAGGAGGTCAATATGATAGATACAAATATACAGATGGTCAGAGGTGATACCCTCGCTTTCGGTATGGAAATCGAAGGATTGGGAACGAACCTTGACTCCTGCTATTTCACATGTAAGAAATCGTTTCAGGGAGATGTTGTGTTTCAGAAATCCTTGAGCGACGGTGTCAGCAAAGTTTCAGACGGTGTTTACAGAATCCGTGTAGCTCCTGAGGACACATTCAATGTTGAAGCCGGCAATTACTATTATGATTTTCAGATTGGTGTCAATTCAGATGTTTTCACACTTCTTAGAGGCATCTTAATGATACAGAACGATGTTACAAGGGAGGTTTAAGAATGGCAAGTATTGAATTTGATCGTGTCCTTGTAAAAGGAGCTAATACGATTGGCACGGTTAAAATCGTCATGGTAAAAGGCGATAAAGGCGATGTCGGATATCCAACAGATGCTCAGGTAGAGACAGCCGTAAATGAATGGCTCAATGATCATCCCGAAGCAACAACAACGGTTCAAGACGGGTCAATCACAAAGGCAAAGCTTTCAAATGATGTTAAGGCTGAATTAGAAAAGATAGATACCAAAGCCGATGCCATCGTCAAGACCGCATCGGGAGAGATAGCATCATTCACAGATGGCGGAGATGATTTGCCAGTTAAATCCTTGAAGGTGAATATCGTACCAAAGCAGAGCGGTAGTGGTGACCCTTCACCGAGTAATGTGAGACCTATTAGCGGATATAGTGATGTAAATGTAAAACGCATAGGCAAGAACTTTCTTAAGGTCAATGGGTACGATTTGTTTAGGCAGTATGGGTACTATGACAGAAATGAACTCACCGACTCAAGTGTTATATTAGACCCTCCAACGATAGGGTGGTCAAACATATGGGTGGCTTATAAAAATGTTCCCATCGGAACACCCATCACATTGAGCGGAACATATACGAATCCAAACGGAAACGGAGCAAGACCGACAATCGCATTGGGAAGTGTAGACCCAACGGACACAAGTTTTTCAAATTATGCGGACATCGTGAAAGAAACCATCACCGAAGTGGGGACAAGAACATTCTCATTGACCGCAACTATTCCATCGGGCAGAATATGTGCTTTAAGAATCACCGCCTCAAATACGAATGACATTAGTATGGTAACGCAAGTGTTCAAAGTCGAGAATATGCAAATCGAACTCGGCTCAACCGCAACCGCCTACGAACCATATGAAGGCGAATCCAAATCCATATCCCTCGGTCAGACAGTATATGGGGGAAATCTTGAGGTAGTGAGTGGGAAGTTGACGATAACAAAGGTGCTTGCAGATATGGGGACATTGCCTTGGACATTAGATTCAAGATATGCCAATAAGCAGTTTTACTGTCAAATCAGACAGGCTAAAACATTTGGCGATATTCTTTGCAGTACCTACAAAACCACAACGAGACATTCTTGGAATAGTAATGTTGATTTGACTATTGACACTTTAGAAGACCACTATTTCATCGCTGTAGACAATTCCTACGCAACTGTTTCGGCATTCAAATCGGCAATGAGCGGACAGAAACTCTGCTATGAACTTGCAACACCAACCGAGATTCAACTCACTCCAACCGAAGTCAAAACACTTCTCGGCAATAACAACATATGGAGCGATGGCGGAACGGTAGAGGTTGAATACCGTGCCGACACAACACTTGCATATAACGAGTTATTAAGTCTTATTGCTTCATTATCATAAGGAGGAAAACAATGTATAAAGAAATATTTTTAACATTAATCAAAAGCGGAAACTATAACCTTGATGAACTGTCCTACAAGTTGGACAAGATGTTCATAGAGGGCAAAATCACCGAAGAGGAAAGAGACGAGCTTCTCCTTATGGCAACCGATGGAGCAAAGGATTCGGCACAGATAGATTTATATGAAAAGGTAGTCGATTTGGAGCATAGAATTGTTGCATTGGAAAACAAGGGCAAGGAAGAAGATTATGCCGTTTGGGTAGCGGGATATGTAACAAAGAAAGGCGAAACCGTCAGATATGACTATGACGGGGATGGAGTGCTTGATCTCCTGAGATATGACGGTGGAAGAAGCGAAACCGCATTAAGAGTTGGCAAGATCGATGGATGGCATGTTGTTGATATCGATGGCAACATTTTGGGATCATATTACAATGGCGAATTTACACCAATAGAAAATCCTGAAGAACCGATTACCGAATAAACCTGAGGTGACGAAATGATAAAAGTTTTTGGATCGACAGATAAAAGCTTTCTTTCCAATGGCGATATAGTGATCAATCCGGTCAAAGCCAAAGTTAAGAAATCAGATAATACAGAATTCTATTTGGATATAGAAACGGGATTAGAGTATATCGATTATCTTGTTCAGGACAACATTATCGTTTCACCTACACCGCAGGGGGAACAGCCTTTCAGGATAGGGAATGTAACCAAAACCAAAAACAAAATATCATTCAGAGCTTACCATGTATTTTATGATTCTAAGAACTATCTGATACAAGATTCCTATGTTGACGATAAGAATTGCAATGACGCATTGGATCATTTAAACATGGCAACAGAGCCATCATCTCCATTTTTAACGATTTCTGATGTAACAACGGTTAATTCCTTTAGATGCGTAAGAAAATCGCTGTATGAGGCAATTATGACCGTTTTAGAACGGTGGGGAGGTCATCTCGTATGGGATGGCTTCACCATCGCCATCAGAAATGAAATCGGAGTGGATAACGGGGTAACAGTTGAGTATGCAAAGAACCTTAAGGACATAACTTGTTCAGAGGATTGGTCAAGTGTTGTTACCAAATTATTACCCGTTGGCAGGGATGGTCTTTTGTTGCCGGAAATCTTCTTAACGAGTGAAATTCAGTATGATATCCCTTATACAAAGACAGTTTCATTCAATCAGGAATTAGATCAAGATGATTACGAAACTCCTGAAGAATATCAGGAGGCATTGATCGAGGATCTGAGAGGGCAGGCTACACTCTATTTGAATCAGAATTGCATTCCGAAAGTTAACTATTCCCTGAAAGCTAACTTGGAAAAAATCACCGACATTGGCGATACTGTCATGGTGTATGACCGTAGGTTAGGAATCAATATTTTAACCAATGTCATATCCTATGAATATGATGTTTTGTTAGATAAGTATACCAATATTGAATTCGGGAATTTCAGGAGATCCTTGTCAAATCTCATGTCAGGCATTACGGCAAGAATCGACAAGACCGTAACAGAAGAAACCGAAACTGTCAAAGTAGTGTTAGGCGAAGAATTAGCTACCGCAACAGATAAGATCATGTCTGTTTTAGGGAATTCATATGTCGTCTATGATGGTGATCAGATATTAGTCGTTGACTCATTACCTAAAGAAACGGCAACGAATGTGATGAGAATCAATGCCGGTGGAATAGGCTTTTCTAATACGGGAATAAACGGCACATTCAATTCAGCATGGACTATTGACGGAACGATGGACATGCAAGCGATCAATGTTGTCAATCTCACAGCCGATCTGATCAAGGGAGGCACTCTCAAACTTGGTTCGGAATCCAATGTGAGTGGAATCCTTGAACTATATGACAATGCCAACAATCTCATTGGTTTGATGAACAAGGACGGATTAAAGATGTATGGTCTTGATGGGTCTTATGTCATGATGAACAACGATGTTGGATTTGCAGGATATGACAAAAACGGCAACATGATCTATTGGGTGTCTCAGGATGAGTTTCACATGAAGAAATCTGTAATCGAGGAAGAAATCACACTATGCGGTCAGATGAGGTTCATTCCTATTTCAATCTCTCAGAACGGCGAGGTAGTAAATGAGGGCATTGGTTTAGTTTCATCTTATACTGGAGGTTAATAAATGGCAGGAAATATAGCGATAGAATTAAGCGAAAGCAATATTAATATAGCCAATAATACTTCAGATGTAACGGCTTCGGTTGTGTATTATGGTAATGGTGTTTCATGGAATAATGATCAATGCCCTATAAGTTTGACATTAGACGGTACATCATATAGCGGTTCTTCAACATTTTCATCTGATACGAGTAGACAAGTTTTAATGACGAAAACCAAAACTGTTACCCATAATGCAGATGGATCTAAGACAGTTTCCGCAGATGCAAGCTTTGTTACCGGTGTTTCACTCGGAACTCTCACGGCTTCGGCTACACTCAGGCTGACGAAAATTGCAAGATATGCGACGGTTTCTCAATCCTCAACATCAAGAACCGAAACATCTATCACAATGAAGTGGACATCAGATGCGACGGTCGATTATATATGGTGGTCATCTAATAATGGTGGCACATGGCATGGCATAAATGTAACCGATGGCAAGAGCGGATCATATACGATCAGTAATTTGTCAGCAGGAACAAACTACAAAATAAGGACAAGAGTAAGGAGGAAAGATTCTCAGCTCACAACAGATTCTTCAGCCTTATCCGTAACGACATACGCATATCCTTATGCAAATTCTATGCCTGATTTTACCATAGGCAATTCTGTAACCGTTGGGTTATACAATCCATTGAAGAGATCCGTAACCGTCGAGATGACGGATTCTGATGGTCATGCTATTGGTTCATACACAACAAGCGGAACATCATACAAAGGATGGTCAACAACAGCGATTGTCAATGCGTTGTATGCTTCTATTCCGAATTCCAAAAGCGGAACATATAGGATAAAGGTTACATACGGCTCACATCATACAACAAAGACCGGTGGCACATATTCCGTTAACACTACGGCTTCAAAGCCTACACTCGGGGCGGTTGCTTATCAGGACACCAATTCAACAGTTGTAGCGATAACGCAGAACGATCAGAACATCGTCAGGAACAAATCTACGGTAAGTTATACAGCTTCTGATTTAACGGCAAAAAATTCAGCAACGATATCATCATGCAAGGTTGAGGTCAATGGCACAACATACAATTTAACTAAGAGCGGTTCATCTTATGTCGGTGGGAATGCTGTTATAAATTCAGGTACGAATGTTACCGCCAAATTTACGGTTACAGATTCGAGGGGATTAACGGCTTCTAAATCCGTAACGGTCAAAATGTTGGATTGGGTATCTCCAACGGCTCTCATAACGATAGAGAGACGGAATAACTTCTATTCTGAAACCGATATAACGGCAGATGCCAATTATTCATCCGTTGACAATAAAAATGCCGTTGAGATTTCTTATAGAGCTAAAGTTAAAGGCGCTACAGAATGGACAGTATCAGGTACACTTGACGATAATGTGCCTAGTACGGTAACGGTTGACAATACTCAAGCTTGGACATTTGAAATCACAATAACGGATCTTTTTGGTGGGCGACGGGTTTACACCGTAAATGTTGCACGAGGAATGCCGGTTATCTTTGTGGACAGAATCAGAGAATCATTTTCTGTAAACAAATTTTCCTCACATGATCAGAGCTTTGAAGTCGGTGGAGATGCCTATATTGATGGTGAATTGACCGTCAAAAATCATGATACTCCAATTGGTTGGTATGAGGGGCATAATGATACGACATCAATAGCAAGCGGATCATCATACACCATTGTTTCAGGGTCATCCATTAACTTGACTCAAGGCAGATATGTCATTACGGCAAGCGCCTCATTTGAGGGCAATGTAAATGGTTACAGAGGAATAAACTTCAAGAGCGGAACATCTAATATAGTAGAGGGTTCGACGATCCATACCGCAATACCGTCAACATCATGGGCAACAAGAGTTGGCGCTACCATAATAAGAAATGTAACATCAGCCGGTGAAACAATCAGCCTTGGATTGGTTCAGAATAGCGGTACGGCATTAAACACAACATGGTTTATAAAAGCCATAAGGATTCAGTAGGAGATGGTAAAATGAATACAAGGATAATAGATCAAGGAGATGACCGTTGGGCAAATCTCCCTTATAGGGATTTACCTTATACCGTAGTCAAAGAGGGATGCGGATTGTGTGCGATTACAAATTGCGCAATGGAGCTTGCACAATATTGGGATTACACTCCATTGGACACAATCGGTTTTATGCGACAGTTTGCGACTAACGGCAATGGTACGGAAAGAATCGGCATTGAAAGAGGTCTTGATAAATATATCGGAAATCATAAAACACATTATTCCGTTTCTGAATTCTTAAATGAGATGGCTAAGGGAAACCGAATAGGTGTTATTTTATTTGGCGGTCAAGAAGCTCCGGATGGCACACAATGGTCGTTAGGTGGTCATTATGTAATGGTAGCCGGATGGAAATATGAAGATGGTCAGAATTGGCTCTTTGCGAAGGATTCATCATGGCGAAGATTAATAGGATGGAAATCCTACGAAAGAAGTATGAAAGGGTGCATTCCTGAGGTTTTATGGACAGCAGAGATCCCTGAAGAGGGTTGGAAAAAGAAAAACGGGCATTGGTATTTTTATAAAGGTGGCAAAATGGTAAAAAGCGGATGGGTCAAAGACGGTGGGAAGTGGTATTACTTTGACGGAAACGGCAAGATGGTAAAATCAAACATCGTTAAATGGAAAGATAATGATTACTATCTCAAATCCAATGGAGTTATGGCATCAAGCGAATGGATTAAGTTTCCTAAAGGTTGGTGCTATTTTGCTAAGGATGGCAGAAGATTAAAAGGCAGATGGCTGAAGTACAAGAATAATTTTTATTATCTGAAAGGCAACGGCTACATGGCAACGGGATCTATGAATGTTCCTTGCAAATTCGATTCGGACGGAAAGTTGGTGGTGAAATGAGCTATGAAACAATATTAACTCTAATCGGAATTGTTTTAGGCTCGAATTGGCTTGGGCAATTCCTGATGGAAGTTTACAAGTCAAAGAAGAAAAAGAAAACACCGGCTGAGATCATTTTGAAAAGTTTATCAAGGGTACATTTGTTGCAGAATGCGGAAAGGTACAAAACACAAGGCTATATTGATGCTGAAGAATACGATGACATATTTGAAGAATATGAGGCTTATCGTGATCTTGACGGTAATGGAAGAGTAAAAAGAGAATATGGCGAGGGCGGTGAGCTGAAAAGTTTGCCGGTTAAATAATTTTCATGTTTTTTCTCCGATTGAGGCGGTCTACGGATCGCCTCTTTTTTTATTGCTTAAATTCAAGGTATAATATATCGAAAGAAAAAATAAAATCGCTTAAAACGCAAAATAGAGCCTTGAATTTTTGGCGGTTTTAGGTTAAAATCGAAAAAGCTCCGAAAAGAGCTATCTTACTGACATGAAGAGGCACATCCTTGTGATGTGCTTTTTCTTTTGTACTGAAAAAAATACTTGACTTCCATTTTATATAGGTGTACACTTATATCGTCAGATAAAGATAGCGCTTTTATGGAGGTATAAAAATGAAGATCGAAACATTAAAAGAAAGAATTGAAAAGAACAACACAAAGATCGAGAAGAAATACGGAACAATCGAAAAGAAAACAAAGCTCATCGAAAAGAAAAAAGACATCGTTAGAAAGTTAGGATATGATCCTGATGGTGATAAATATCAGGCAATGGACACAGAAGCTCATCACGATGTATATTGGACAATGTGTGAAATCGAAAACTTAACAGATGATATTAAAAGAATCAACAAAGAGATCCCTGAAATCAAGGCTTTAGTTGAAAAGTATGAGAAACAGCTTGCCGGTGAGATCGAAAAGGAAAACATGTTTATGAGAGAGATTCCTGAAGCCATGAAAGTATTTCAGGAAGAGCTTGCAAGCAGATGGGATGAATGGGATAAAGCTTGGAGAGAAATGCTCAAGGCAAAATATAAAGAAATGAGCTATAGCGAATTTGTTCACGAGTATTCATACAATGCATATGAAAGCATGTATACAACAGATGAGCAAATCCATGAAAACAATCTCAGAGATTCAAAGCTGATCATACTCGACTTATACAATAGGGTGAAAGCAATAACCGGTGAGATCACAAGTTGGGATGATCTGAGGGTCGAAGATGGTAACATGGGTGCTGTACTTAATGGCACAGTTTACGGCAAGACCGGAAAAGCTGAAGTTGAAAGCATTTATGCAGGTGGTTACAACATTCAGAGATTACATGTAAGAACATTAGTACATGAGAGGATGTAAGGATGAGGCTTAAAGCCTCATCCGGTTAGGAGGTATAAAATGGCTTGGTTTAAAAATGAATTTTTACCCAATCTTGAAAAAAGAATGAACAATCCCAAATATCCTAATCAATGCATCTTAACTGAAAAGCAAGCTGAAATTTGCTATAAATATATGAAAGCGATATATTGCAGAGGCGATTATGGCGGTTTCTATAACTATGAGATTGAGGCTGATAATAAAAAATATGTAATGACAAAAAGAGGCAATTATACATTTTTAAGAGTGTTTAAAAAATAAGGAGGAACAAAATGAAGCTAAAGGATCTGTTCAAGAAGAAAACTACACATCAGGTCAAGCCGATTCCTATGCGTGAAGAGCTTTGGAAACCTGAGCCGGTGAAAAGAATCATACCTACGGTTATAGCTAGAGACAAAGACGGTAATATCCAAGAAATCCCGTATGGCACGATTTTAGATGATATGTGTTTGATAGCTCCTGATGGTGAATATTATCATCAATATGTCGGTTGCGGATCATGTCCTGAATGGGAATTGGTAACAGTTGAAGAAGCGACAAAAAGAGGCTATTCGGCTTGTTGGGTTTGTTTCAGAAAAATTGAGGAATTATATCAGGAGGATTAAAATGATTACTGAAGCGCAAAAAAGAGCGATGGCTAAATATGAAAAAACACACACAAAACAGATCAAGCTGAAATTGCATTTAGAAAATGATAAAGATATAATCGAAGCATTAGAAAAAGTCGATAATAAACAAGGATATATTAAAGAGCTAATCAAGAAAGATATCAAGCCGGAGTAAAATCCGGCTTTTCAAAATTCGTTATTGACAGACCATATTTGAGAAGTTTATAATAAACATGTAAGCGATAGACCGCCTGAGGGCGGTTAAAAAAATGAGGCATAACATTTCCCAAAATTATGATTAAATGGAATAGTTTGAGAAATTAGTAACATGCTTTAACATCGCTTACAATAGTAAGCGATTTTTTTATTAGGAGGAAAGGTATGAAGTACGCAAGGAGATCAAAAGCAAGGGTGATAGATGAGGATAATGCCTTAGCTTTTGAAAGAGAACTGAATAAGGCATTGCTAGAAACTGATGCCGATATCAGCAAGATCCATTACAGCGAATCGAATCGGTTCTATGCAATAGTTTATTCCACTACGACAATACCGGTTGCAGAAAATGAGGATGAGGAAATCATCATCAAACATGGTGAACATCATTGTCCTGATTGCCCGTTCTTTGAGAAAAACAAAGACAGAAGAACAAAGTGGCATATTTGCACTAAAGAAAAGAAACCGGTAACAGAAAATCATGATGCTTGCATGGCATATTATCACATTCTTGAGGAAATAGAAATGGAGGTAACGGCATGTTGAATGAACTGATGGCAGGACTCGTTAAGAGCATTTGGTTGTGGTTGCCCATTACATTGTTTATGGGATATTGTGCGATTTTAGAAATTAAGGCAGAAAGGAAATAGCGATGGATATGATCATGGAAGAGAAAATGATGGAAAATAATGCGAAACTTCAGAAAAAGAAGAACGCATTAAGAAAAGAGCTTTGTGAAAAAGGTGTGCTTAAAAAAGGAGGCAAGAACGATTATGACCATTACACATACTTTTCGGAGGCACAATACAAGGAACTGTTCACAGAGCTATTTAGCAAGCACGGGTTAGAACTTAAATTCACGGAACTTGAATACAACACTTTTGAAGGGTCTGAGAAACAAGCTAACGGCAGAATGCCAAAGATACAGTTTACTTTGATTGACATCGATACGGGGTTTGGTGAGGACACCGTAATCACCGGAGAGGGAATCGACAAGGGAGATAAGGCAGGGTACAAAGCCTACACCGGAGCATTGAAATATTTCCTTGCGAACACATTCATGGTAGCGACGGGCGACGATCCTGAAAAAGAATCACCGTCAGCTAAGATGAATTACAGAAAAGCCTCGCCGAAACAGATAGAATATCTCGCCTCAAAGTATACCGGAGAGAATCTTGAGAAACTGTTAAAGGTGAATAATATCAACAGCCTCGATGAGATATCGATGAGCAAAGCTTCTGAGCTTATCGAAAGGTGGAAAGGTGGCAAGTAATGAGTGAGGCAACGATAACCATTACGAAAAAAGAATATATTGAGCTTGTAAGCAATAGTCTGAATTACGGTGTTTTGTTGAATGCCTTATATCAGGGTGCAAGTTTTAATCTGTATAAAGGCGGTTTAGAGTTTGACGATTCAGCAATAAATCATTTTCTTTGTGCCTTAGATACGAAAAGATATTACACCACAAAGAATCTAAGGGAAGATGAAGCAAAGGAAGAAATGGAGAGAATAAAAAATGAGTATGGAATTAATAAAGATAATAGATAATAAACCAGTTTTAGATAGCGAAATCGCTTTTCAGTTAGCCGAATATGAGCGAAAGGTAAAACTCATCGATGAGGAAGAAAAACGGCTTAAAAGTGCGATTTTAAAGGCTATGGAAGAACATAACATAATAAAGATAGATACCGAGGATATTTTGATCAATTACATTCCTGAAAGTGATCGTGAGAAATTTGAATCAAAGAAATTCAAGGAAGAGCATCCGGATATGTACGATGAATACATTTCATTAATTCCGGTCAAATCAAGTGTAAGGATAAGGTTGAAAAAATGATAATCAAAGGTCATGAGCTTGAATATATCGAAGATGGTCATATCTATTTGATTGATGGCATTATTGTTCCGTCTATCACTCAGCTTCTCAAAGTAAAGTTTGGAAATAAATATGATCATGTCGATAGAATTACACTTGAAAGAGCTTCAGAGTCAGGAACACAAGTACATGAAGCTATAGAAGCATGGTGCAGAGATGGCAAGGAATCCGAATTAAAGGAACTGAGAAATTTTAAAGTATTGCAGAGATTATACAAGTTTCAGGTTTTGGAAAATGAAATTCCCGTCATCCTCTTCATGGATAATGAGCCGGTGTCCGCAGGCAGATTAGATATGGTAATCACTCTTAATGGTGAAATCGGATTGGCAGACATCAAAAGGACATCGGCTCTTGATAAGGAATATTTGTTTTATCAGCTAAATCTTTATAGGATAGCATTTCAGCAATGCTATGGTACAGAGGTCAAATTCCTGAGAGGCATTCATCTCAGGGAGGACAGAAGAAAATTCGTACCAATTCCCATTAATGAAGAAATGGCAATGGAATTAGTTAAGGAGGCATTAAATGAATAGTGTTGTACTAGTGGGTAGATTGACAAGAGATCCAATAACAAGATACACAACATCGGGCATGGCTGTATGTAAATTCACCGTTGCAACAGACAGAACTAAAAAGAAAGATGAGGACAAGATAACCGATTTTATCAATATAACGGTATTTGATAAGCAAGCTGAAAATTGTGAAAGGTATATTGGCAAAGGATCATTGGTAGGCATTCAAGGCTATTTGGCATCAGGTCATTATGAAAACAAACATGGTGAAACAATATATACATTGGATGTAAACGCAAATCGTGTTGAATTCCTTGACAAGAAAAAGGAACAAAAAACAGAAGAACAACATGAAGAAGAACAGCAAGAGTTTCAGCCTGAGGGTTTCACAGCAATAGATGAGGATATACCGTTTTGAGATCAATAATCGACAACACAAGAAGATGTTTCATCTGTAAGACAGAGAGAAACCTACACAAGCACCACATCTTTTACGGTGCAGGAAGAAGAGCAACATCAGAGAAACAAGGATGTTGGGTGTACTTATGCGGATATCATCATAACTTAAGCAATGAGGGAATCCATTTCAATGCCGAAAGAGATTTAGCTCTAAAAAAGTATGCTCAGCATGTATGGGAGGAAAAGAATGGATCAAGGGAAGATTTTATCAGAACATTCGGCAAAAGTTATTTGTGAGATCCCATATAAATTCCCAAGCTTAAATGAGTATGTCAATGAGTGCAGAAGAAACAGATATGCCGGCGCTAATTTAAAAGCTCAGGTGCAGAACGACATCGGATATTTCATAAACAGATTACCTGAGTTTAAAACACCGGTCAAAATACATTTTCATTGGATAGAGGGAAATAAGAAGAGGGATCTCGACAATATAGCTTTTGCTAAAAAATTCATATTGGATGCGTTAGTCAATCAACATAAATTGAAAGACGACAGCAGAAAATATGTAACAGAATTCTCTGATTCATTCGGATATGAAAAAGATTTCAAGGTCATTTTAGAGATCATGGAGGTTGAAAATGGAAAAAACAAAGAACATGGTTGAAAGAATTTTGGCAGAATATCCCGAGGCGAGGGATGATGATTTCGTCTTAATAGCATTGGTCTACGACAAAAACTATGGTGTTTCAGGGGCAGGCTTTTCTGAGACTATGCTAAACCACAAAGCATTGAAATTGCCGAGCTTTGAATCTATCAGAAGAACAAGGCAGAAATTACAAGCAGAAATGCCTCTTGTATATGGTGCAAGCGGTGAAGCAAGGCAGATGAGAGCTGAAGAGGAAAAGAGATATCGCAAGGAATATGGGAGAAACTAATGAGTGAGGTCAGTTGGATAAAAATCTATATTGATTGGTACGACAGCCGAAAGATCAAATACCTGAGGAACTTACCAAAAGGGAACGAGTATGCATTGCTTTGGATCATGGTGCTGTCATTGGCAGGGAAAGCCAATAATGACGGTAAATTGTCGATTACAGACAGTTTGCCGTATACATTGGAGGATTTACCCAATGAGTTAGGTTTCAAGCCTCAAATCGTCAAACAAGGCTTTTCAGAGTTTCTCAAGTTGGGCATGGTGGTTAAGGAAGATGGGTTTTATGCCGTAGCTAATTGGGAAGAATATCAGAACGCAGATAAGATGGCAGAAATCCGAGAATATAACCGGCAGAAACAAAGAGAATCAAGAGCAAGACGGAAAAATAAAGATGTCAATGACATGTCAATGACAGATAGTGCAGAAATCAATGACGGTCAAGATACAGATAAAGAAATAGATAAAGATAAAGAATTAGATATCGACGATTTATCTAATAATAAATTAATTAATAGGCTGTCAGCCGATGAAATGAAATTTCTTGATGGAATGTGTCAGGAGGCAGGATCAAATCTCAAACAGCTTATAAGGTACACAGAAGCAAAGAAAACTGATGAGAAGATTGAAGATCCTTTTAAGTACCTGATAGGAGTATTAACAAAGGATAAAGGGTGGAACTATGCTAATTGAAGTCAAGACCGCAACGGAAAGTTGTGCTGAGAGATGCAAATTTTTCAGAGTTGATACAACAGATTTATATGCCAATGATGAAGTTTATCACAGAGTACATACATGTAAATTCTATGATATTTGTTCTAAATTGTATGACGATATAAGGAGGGAATATGGAAGAACTGAATAAACTTGAAAAATACTTGAAAGAGCATGGTATCAAGTACGACAGAAACGACAGAGAGAAAACTGAAAAGACTTTAAACTTTCATCAGATAGTTGTATATGACGGTGAAAAGCCAATATGGGATGCGGTGTGCCATACCGGTTCGTATGGTTATGAGCAAGGTTTGTTGGAAGTCATGGGATCAATCGTGTCAAAAGATGTTGGCGATAGTGTTGAGGGATGGTTAACGGCTGATGAGATCATCAAAAGAATGGAGGCTTAAATGAATTGCGTTATAAGTTTTGCGGTAGGAGTTATAGTTGGGGTTGTGGCTACACTCTTAGTGATCATCATCAGCTATGACAAGTATAAGGAGAAAAAATGATAGGAAAGTTTTGGGATGCATTGTTCGATTATGCGGATGATGCGAGAGAAAAAGGCGACGAAACAAGGTTAAAGGTATGCCATGAGATTCAAGATTTATTACAGAAAGCCTATGATGATGGAATGAGTGCATCTATAGTTATCAAGAGCAGAACACCGAAAACAAAACTTGAAAAGTTGGTTTTATCTATTCCGGATATTAAAGTTTATAAAGATCCTAATGATGGGCAGATATGGTACGAGCTTGAATGCGAAGATCCGAGCCATACATACAAGATGAGATATGATTATCCTGAGGAAGTGCTGAAGAGGGTAATAGATTACAGAACAAATAAATTAACATCCTCAATGAGTGCGGAAAGAGAAAAGATATTGATTTATCTAAGTAAGCTCATAAGGGATGTCAAGATAGTCGAAGATGTCATGAAGGAAAAAGGCAATAAAGTCGTTGAAACAAGGAGCAGAAAGTAATGCAGATAGGTTTGATTGATGTTGACAGCCACAATTTCCCTAATTTGCCATTGATGAAAATTTCCGCATATCACAAAAACAAGGGAGATCAAGTCGAATGGTGGAACGGTTTAAAGCATTACGACATTGCCTATAAGGCTAAAGTTTTTGACGACACATACACTAAGGAGATCGAGTGGGCGATTAATGCTGAAAAAGTAATAGTGGGGGGTACTGGGTATGATATAAAAAATGTTTTGCCATATGAAATAGAGCATATATATCCTGACTATTCCCTTTATGGGATAAAAGACACGGCTTATGGATTTTTAACTAGAGGATGCCCGAGACATTGCCCGTTTTGCATAGTAGGAGACAAAGAGGGATTAAAATCACATAAGGTTGCGGATCTGAGTGAGTTTTGGAAAGGACAAAAGAACATTGTTTTACTTGATCCGAATATCACAGCATCAAAAGATTGTATGGATTTGTTTAATGATCTTATCAAATCTAAAGCATGGGTTGATTTTTGTCAGGGATTGGATGTCCGGTTTCTTACTGAGGAAAAGGCAAATCAATTAAACAAGATAAAAACCAAAATGATCCATTTCGCATGGGATAATTATGAATTTAAAACTTATGAAAAGCTTAAAGAGGTTAGGAAGTATTTAAACAAGGATGTCAGGAAACTGACGGTGTATGTATTGACGAATTTTAATACAACACATGATCAGGATTTGGAAAGAATATATAAATTAAGGGAGCTTGATTATTCGCCTTATGTAATGATTTATGATAAACCAAATGCACCGAAAATTACAAAGCGAATGCAAAGATGGTGCAACAGCAAGTTTATATTTAAGAGTTGCGAAAAGTTTGAAGATTATGTTTAGGAGGCTGAAATGACTAAAGTAAAAAATACAATAATATCGAGGGCGACATATGAGCATGAAATGAGATCAGTTAGAAAGAAGATCAATGAATCCAATTTCTCTACATGGCAGAAGAAAAGATTTAATAAGATCCTTGACGAGATGGACGAAAAGCTAGTTGTCTATCAGGAAGAACCTTTAGAGATTGCGAGCTGTTTCAGATGAAGTGTGATTATTGCGGAAAAGAAATAACTAAATACGATATAGCAACAAAGATGATCATTCCGGTTTATGGCGAATTGGTCAGAATAACGGTGCATGCTATATGCGGTTATAAGATCAGGAAATTGTTGGATGGCGAGGAAGATGATGCGTACACCGTTGATGAGCCGACAATTTCATATAAGGGAGAATGAAAATGGACTATGTAAAAGACGGAATATTAACCATACAAGCGAGGACTATCGAGGAAGTTAATTCTATAGACCGAGTGGTAGTATACGCAGATGGATGTGAAAGAGAATACCTGATGCCGGTGGCAAATGGCAAATGGATAGAAGAGTATGACGAAGATGCACCATTATTTTTAAAAAGAAGATGGAGATGCACAGCTTGTGGCGG
>OCVV011360151.1_pt1 | contig 30907 bp, 58 predicted proteins | sample 1539721 | NCBI WGS metagenome assembly OCVV01 (sample SAMN02144230, study PRJEB22623) | gut metagenome | biome: sheep rumen | host: Ovis aries | place: New Zealand | reverse complement strand
TCCTTGCCGGTCTTGTCGTCTATCATGTTGTCAACCTCGAAGGTCGTCTGAATGTCTGCGGTTCCTCTCCAATACTCGCGCTACGGTTTGCCCCCGCCAGGCCGTGGGATTATGCGGGAGCTTATCCTCCCGTTAAAATCGTTCTTCATCAGGAAGGCCAGCACCACGGCGTATGGCTGACCGCTGACCTCCCTGATCTCACAGGCGGTCAGGGGGTGCGGTGCCCTGTCCAGGACGTCGCCGAGCTGGTTGGTGCGGAGGATCCCGACCGCCGATGTCGAGAGGTATCTGGCGGAGGTCATTCGCTCCCCTTGGCGTCGTGGTCCGCCAGCTCGGTCAGGATCTGTGCCGCCTGCCTTATCTCGAACATGGCATTATACAGCCCTGCCCTCTCCACCAATGGGATGGCCTCGGCGATGTTGCCGAGGGCTGTGTTTACCTCGCGGAGCTGGTCCGCGCTGTCCTTGTATATTATGGTCTTGGTGTCGATTAGCATCTTTTAGCCTCTTGATACGTCTTAAAATCCATGGTGTAATAGAACCAGGGCCTGCACCACCGTTTTAGGTCGGTGAGGCGCTGTGTGCGCTTGGCGTGGCGGTTGAACATGGGGTACGGCATAATACCGTATTGTCTCATGCGCTCGCACCGCTCCAGGGCGCTCTCGAAGTCTGCGTCCCCGTCGGTGTAAATGTAAATCATCGCCTTATGGCGGAGGTTTACCCCCGCGTCCCTCAATAGGTCCAGGCCCCTCATGACCCCGCTCGTTACTGCGAGGCTGTCGTATGCGAAGCGCCATTGGTTAATAGGGCGGAGCTCCGCGATTCTCTCCGCGACCTCTCTGTCGATCCTGCGGAGGTCGAGCCCCTGGTTAAAATCGACCGCCATGTTGTTGGCCAGGAGCCAATCGGTGACCTCGAAAAACCAGTCCCGGTCTGCCAATATGTTGTTATCCATATAGACCGCCTTTTTGTGGGCGGGATCGTGGAACTCCCGCGGGTGCTGGTTCCTGCGGAGCTGGCCCTCCTTGGTCGGTACTACGCAGAAAGGGCATTTATTGGGGCACCCTCTTGTCGTAAATCCTAAATCATAGTCGCAGGCGGGATAGAGGCTATAATCTGGCCTCATTAAATCGACCTCCGGCGGGAGATTCTTATGCAGGTTTATCCCCCCCCCTCCGATGTCTATTTTAGCGTCTGGATACATGAAACGGAGGCCGTCGGTCTTGTGGCGGTTCCAATCGAATATACATGAGGCGTATATCTCGGCGGGGTCCCTGATGTCGAAACCTACGCGCTGGCCCTCCTCCTTTTTCCACGTGGATATGTGCATTAGGGCGAGGTTCGGGATTGTGCTATCTACATCTATTAGGAGGGTGCCGTCGGTCATTCGTCCGCCTCCGTAAATTGCACCAGGGTCGTCTGCTCCCTCATAGCGCGGGCCTCCCTCTCGAAGCGCTTGGTATAATACGCGATTCTATGACCCTTAAATCCCCTGTCGTTATGCTGGCCGTCCGTGAGGATCCTGTCGTATTCCTCGAGCCTGGCCCATAATTCGGGGTAATACTGCCATAATTTGCGGAGCTCGGTGACGGGTTGAAGGGGGCATATCCAGCAGGAGGACCGCTTGAAAATATCGTATAATCCGCCCCAATCGAAACCCCGCGCTCTGCAATATTCGAGGGCGTCCGCCTCGGTCCAGCCCCATTCGGCGAGAGGGTGGCGCTGGTTCTTGTTGTTCTCTCTCTCTCTCTCCTGTCCTGTTCATCAAGGGCCAGGCCGACACATTGGATGGCGTCGGGGTGCTCTGCGGTATATTTGCGGAGGAGGGTGGTCTTTAAAAATTTCGTGCACCAGCGAATATGCACCCCGGGCCACCCATATCCGAGGACACTCCTTTTATCCGTCGGGGGTTGGTTGAGGAGCATATCCTCGAAGCTCTTGTCCGCTCTTAGGGTTGTGTACTTGATTCCTGCGCCCTCGATGATTGCGCAGACCTTCTCGATGTGCTCATACATGGCAGGAAACTCCATCCCCGTGTCGCATGTCACGACCTCGTCCAATTGCTCCCCGAGCTCGATCATGTGGAGGACCATGGCGGTGCTGTCCTTCCCGCCTGAAAAGCTGGCGACGACGTATGTCATTCCTTCCCCTCCTTCCTGGTCAGGGTGTACTTGCTGAATATCTCGGTGGACTCTGCATCGCGCCCTATCATGTAGCCGAGGAAGAGGGCCCGGTTGCATTGGGTGCATACGGCCACGGTGTTGGCCCAGGCGAGGACTGCATATCTGCGCCTGCATGTCTGGCAGGGTACTCTGCGCCCATTGATGCGGAGGGCCTTCATTCGTCCGCCCCCTGCAGGAACAGGTCATGGATCCTGACCAGCCTGTGCATACAATCGGCGCAGAGGTAAATGTCCCGGGTCTCATGGGTCAGCGGATTATGATCCTCCGCGAAATACGGCGCTGGGGTCGCTCCGCACCGCTGGCAGTCTATGCCTATCATGCGGTCGCCCTCCATTCGTTGCGGTGGGATCCTATCGGGGTGCTGGCCGCCCTCCCCGATTTCCGCAGGAGGTACAGCTTGGCGGAGGTGTCCGCCTTGGCGGTGCCGATGTATCCCGGGGATATGTCGGGGTACAGGCGGGCGGTCAATTCCGCCAGGGTCATGGTGCCGCCCTCGGCGAGGGCTCTCTCGATCTCGGAAAGGCTGGCCCATTTCATCCTATCACCCACGCCTTCTCTACTCCGCCGAGGTCGGCGCAGTGCAGTTTGTAGCGCTTGGGCGCTGTGACCATTACCTCGAGATAGTCCAGCGCCTTGGCCCTGGTTACTCCGAGATAGTTTGCTATCTCCCCGACGTTGCGGGGGCTTTTTAGGTAGTCCTCCAGCCTGTGGAGGTTGTTGATGTCCTGTTCTGTGATTGCCATGATTTAATCCCCTGTCAATGGGGAGACGTCTCCCCTGTGCGCCATGTCGTGCAGGGCGTCCATGATCTCGAAATAATCCGCCGTGCCGCAGAGCCTTTTGCATATCTCGTTAGCGTCCAGCGGCCCCTCGGAGAGGGTGTTCCATATACGGACCTGCGTGCGGGTCATTAGAAATAGGTTGGCCGTGGGCTGGCGCATGTAGCGGAGCATCAGTCGGCCCCCATCCATGCGTCGAGCGTGGCGTTCCTGGGCCCTTCGGGCTCGCAGGGGTCCTCTGGTTCGTCCTCGTCGGGTTCGTCCTCACATTCGGCCCGCCTGGCCCATTTCGCGCGGGCCTTCTCGTCCCAGAGATAGTTGCTGTCGATTTGCACCGGGATATGAAACCAATAATCCGCGGAGCTGCGGAGCTGTATGTTCGTTGTGGGGCCCTCATGATATTGTGTGTGCATACGGTCGAGGGTGTCGAAGGGGATCCACGGGGTGCATACGCGATAATTGACAATCGGATACTCCCCGAACCAAAAGGCCGCCATAAAATGCGGTTCGTCCTTCATGCAGTGTATTGTCAGGTTGCGGATGTGCTCGACCGGCATTTCGAGGGGGTGGTTCCCGATCCCCCACCGCCAGCGGTGGAAGTCCCCCCTCAATCCCTCGGCCAGGATCTCGATGCCCTCCGAGGTCATACGGGGGAGGCCGTCGTTGGGGAGGGGGTTGCGGTCGTCGTACTTCCCCATCATGTTATCGTAACTGTTGGGGTTGTCCGGCAGGATGATCTCGCCGGGCCACTCCTTCGGGGCGACTGCCTCGATGGTGGTTAGTCTGGTATCCATTAGGCCGCCTCCCTGTGCCACGCGCCGTCCCTGAATGTTGCCAGGTGTCCGTGGGTCAATATGTTGGAGATTTCCCGCCTTGTCGGTGCCTGGCGGGGTCTCATACTGTCGGTTATGTCCTCGAGCGTGAAGGTCTGGCCCTCCGGGATCCCCAGCAGAACATCCTCCACCATCTGCCTGGCGGTGCGGTGCCCGTTGTGGCTCATTGTCCGAGCCTCCTCTTGATGTGGACGAGGTCGCTCTGGATGAGCTGGAGCTCGTCGGCGCTGTCGACGATGCGGAGGGTTATACACGCCTCCTCGGCGATTGCCGCCGCCCAGGGGTCGGTGCCCTTCAATTCCTCGGCGAGCTCCCGGAGGGCCTTCTCCAAGGGCTGCTTGTTGAACTCGGGGGAGGCCATCGCCTCGTGGTATGCCTCTATGGCCCGGGAGAGGGCGGTCATTCGTCCGCCCCCGATTCGATGGGCCAGAGGTACGCGACTATGTCCGGGTTCTTGTCCAGCTTCTCCAATCTGGCGAGGGCCTTGTCGTACTCGTCCGGCTTGAAATACTCCGAATTATGGAAGCTGGTTTCGCCGTCGTATTCGTGCCATTCCAGCTCATAGCCGAGGAGCGCCTCCTCGACGGGGGTCTCCGTGGTGGGGAGCACCTGGTCGTATGATACGGTGCACCCGCACTCGGGGCAGGGGCGGTAGCTCTCGATGTGTACAGCCTTCCCGTCCGCCGTGGGGGTAATGGTCACGGGGAGCGGGATCTCCGCCCCCCTCGCGGAGCATCTGGGGCAGGTGACGGTGTCGCTCATGCGCTGGCCCTCCTGTGGGTGGCGGTGTACTTCATGAGCGCGTCTGTCCTGGTTAGTCCATACGTCAGGAGGCTGGCGCAGTCGGGGTTGGGGCAGAAGCATCCCCACCCCAGCTCGAATGGTACGATTTTATACCCGTCCGCGCCGCAGACGGGGCAGGGGGTCCAGGTCGTCATTGGCTCGCCTCCTTGCCCTTGGTGAGGGAGTAGGTGGGCCCGCCCTTGCCGGGCTCGGTTACGTCGGCCAGGACCTTGTCGGGGTTGGGGTTGTTGCTCATGGCCAAATACTTGGAGAGGTCCGTCTTAGTCAGCTTCGGGGCGTGGGTTTTCTGGTACCAGGCGAGGTAGCCGTCCAATACGTCGGGGTGGGTCTCCGCGAGCTTCCTGTCGCTGATGCTGGAGGCTGGCTGGCTGGCCACGAAGGTGTACCCGCCGTATATCTTGATCCCGTCGGCGAGGGCCTGCTTGATTGCCTCGTCCCTCTGGGCGGTCAGCTCCTCGATACGGAGCTTGTATTCCTCGATGAGCTGCTGGCAGTCCACCGCCGTCTGCTGGGGGGTGGGCTTCGTCTCCTGGGGGGTCTCGAGGTCGAGCATCATTCCGCCGCCCTCCCTGCCTTCACGACCTCGGTATATATCGCCTTGACCTGGGTGTCGGTCCATTGGTCGGTATCTACTCCGGCGGCGTCTGCCGCCTTGACTGCCCTCTGAACGATCGGGCGCAGGAGGCTGTCCTTGGTGGCCTTGATGATTGTGTCCAGCATGGTCTCGCGGGGTCTGTCGGTGGTGGTCTCCGTGGGTGCTGGCTTGGGTGCGGCGGGCTTGCCGAAGAAGGGATCCTTGGCGGCCTTCGCCTCGGAGGCCCTGCGCTGTGCCTCGCGCTCGGCCTTGAGCTCGTCCTCGGTGTTGTCGGTGTCGTCCTTGGGGCTGTCGCTTATGTTGAACTCGTCCTTATAGAACGCCTTTAAAATGGCGGTGTTCAATTTGGAGAAGGTCTTGTCCGAGTTGTCCTTGGCTTCTGATTCGTAGACCTGGGGCTCGGTCCTGTCGGTGGGGTCGTCGATGTTGACCCATGTGAAGGAGCGGCGTCCCCTCATGTGGAACCAGGTACTGCTCCCGGGTCCGTATGGGCTGGCCTGTTGCCAGGGCTCCCTCATGTTCTCCGCGTCGATCTCCCCGCGGAGGAGTACGAGGCCGGCCTTGTTCATGGCCTCCTCGACGATGGGCTTTATTTGGTCGATGGGAAGGTACGCGAATTTCAGGCCCTCGCCCTTGACCTTCTTGAAGGCGGTCTCCGCCACGATCCTCTTACAATCCGCGAGGCGCTGGTAGACGTTGCGGGTGTTGGCGGGGGTCATTCAGGCCGCCTCCGTCGTATGTGTGTGTATATATGTATATACACACTTTTTGTTGGGCTCTGTGATTGCGCGGAGCGCGTTCATGTCAAGGAGCACCACCTTGTCGGGCTGTGCTCCTGCGTAAATGTTGAACTCCGAGAAGCGGGCCTGTGCCCAGAGGCTTTTCAGCGTCTGCCTGCTGCTGGCGATTCCTGCGCCGAGGATCAGGTCCTCGAACTCCGATTTTTTCAGGGCTATGTGGTCCCTGGATGGGTCCACGCGGTCGGCTATCTCTTGCCAGACTGTATCCATTTTGATTTTTGCGGGCATTTTCTTTTATCTCCCGCAGGTTGCCGTCGTCGTGCCCTCCTCGGGTTCGTACTGCATTATTCCAGTGGTGTGGTTAAGCGTACTATCCCCGTGGTGTGGTTAATGCACCCGGTCGGTCCTGCATGATAATTAACGTACTCCCTATATATAAAAATTAGGAAGCGAGCGCGCTGCAGACCCTGTCGAGCGCGTTCCGTTCCTTGTTCCTGCTCGGCTCTATGTAACATTCGATTGTTATGTTTACGTCCGCGTGCCGGAGCAGTCTGCTGGTGGTGACCACGTCGTTGGTCTCGTTATAGATTGTTGTGCCGAACAGGCGGCGGAGCGTGTGCGTGGATGCCGATACTCCCGCCCTCTCCGCCATGGCCCGCACCCTCCTCGGGATCTGGTCGGAGAGCGTGGTCTCCGCTGCGAGCCCCTTCCCCTTGCGCTTCGGCAGGATCAGGAAGCGGTCGGTGCTCTCCGCCTCCGGGATCGTGGCCCTCCAGGCCATATAGCGGGATATTTCCGCCCTGACTATGTCGTTGATGGGCTGGGGGATAATCAGGCCGTCGTTGTGCCCCTTCCCGCGCAGGAGGACGTTGTCTCTCCCGATGTCGTCAAGGCGCAGGCGGACCATTTCGACGCGCCTGCATCCCATCATACCCCCGAGGACCAGGACCATCCTCTCGAATGGATCCCGGGCGGCCTTCATCATCAGCCGATACTCCGCGGGGTTAATGAATGTCCGGCGGACCTGCGGCCGATTCCAGAGGAGGCCCATTCCCGGCAGGATCCTGCGCCCGGTCCTCCATTCCACGAAGCGGTCCCAGGTCTTGAGCATCGCGTGGACCGTCTCCTCCTTCTCGGGGAGCACCCTGCGGAGATATGCGAAGGTCGCCTCCGTGCTCTCTCCCGGCTCTGCGGACATTCCGCCCGCCTCCAATACGCTGGAGATTATCTTCAGGTCCTGTTTGTAATTCCTGATGGTTAGCGGAGCGCGTCCGCGCTGTGCTAAAAATTCGGCATATTCTGTAATTGCTGACATGTTCTCCCTCCAAATTGTGCGGAGGGAGCGTCAGAATGTGTGTATATACATATACATACACACATACGCGCGCCGTGGTGCTGGGTGTGTGCATTCCTCGCGTGGGTTTAAATAGGCGCGCGCGTTAATTTAAAAATAAGAAGGGTTGTCGGTTCTGCACTTGTTCTGCCGACCCTTCCGCCTGACTGCGTTAATCCTTGCGGTTTTGTGCATTTTGGGCGGGTCCCCGACCCAGCGGGGGCCTGTCCCCTCCCTCATTCGTTGATCTCCTCCCGGTACTCCGTGGTGGTCATTCCTGCACCTCCTTTACTCGCGGAGAGCCTCGGTCTCCATGTTGTCCGCGTGCTCGATGATCCAGCCCGCGATGAGGCGGAGCTTCCTGACATGCCTGATGATCTCGAGGCGGTCCGCGTCCGAAAGGGTGCCGTTGGCGAGGCCGTGTTTCCTGATGTCTGCGAGGACGCTGTCGGCCCTCTCCATGTCCTCGAGGGCCATGTCCAGGGTGTCCTCGGTTGCCTCGAGGTTGATTATTAATCCGAGCTTGGGTTCTTCGGTCTTGGTTGTCATTTTTGGTGTCTCCTTGTGCGGTCTCCCGCTCTTGTTAATACTATATCAACCTTTTAGTATTTAATAGTATGGTAAAAATTACCAATACTAAAGATTAATGAGATATGTGCCCGGGAAGGATCCCGGGGAAGTACCCGGAGTTATGGCCTGGTGTTCTCCGCTGCGCATGCTGCGCAGAGCCATCTGCTCCCGAGGTCCCAATCTATGCGGATGGTCGCGGGGACAATCCTGCGGGCCTCGGCGCATGATTCGCATATAGGGCCCGTCATTCGTCCGCCTCCTGCAGCCCTTCCTCCAGCTCCTGATAGAAGCGGGCGTCCTCCTCGTCCGCCAATTGTTCGAACAGGCCCTCCGAGGGAAGGATGGGCCTAAAATGGGGGCAGGGCCTCCGTCCCTCATAAAATAGGAACTCGTCGGGTGCGTCGCACCATTCGTCCTCCAGGCCGGTGTGCCTGTCGTACTCGACGCCATAATGCTGGCAGTGATAGCAGGGAGGCTCGGGGTTCATTCCTCCGCCTCCTCGAGCTGGGCCATTACCTCATAGAGGACCTCTTCGGTCTTGGCCTTGGCTGCGGATAATGCGACCAGGAGGTCATGGTCCCTGGGAAGCTCGCCCTCCACCATCAGGTCGTCCAGGATCTCCCTGGCGAGCTCGATTCCGCGGCGGGCATCCGCGAGGCGGGCCTGCGCTCTTGCCAGCCTAATCGCGGTGCCGGTGTTCATGCCTTCGCCCCCTGTCCGAGCCTGTGGATGTACCCACGGGCCTCCTCGAGGTATGCGGCGGCGGTGTCGAAGTCCTCCCTCTCGGCCCTCTTTAATCCTTCGCGGATGTTGTGGATAGCCTGGCGGGCCTGCCATGCCCTGCAGGTCTTGCCTGTCTTGTCTGCGGTGTCGGCGATTATCTGGAGCATCTGCTCCATGGTCTGACACTTGAGGGTTATCTCCTCGAGGTCCTGGGGGGTCATTGTCTCGGGTGCGGTGTTCATGCCCTCACCCCGATCCTCTCGGCCTTGTCGAGGGCCTGTGCGTACAGCTGGCGTGCGAAGGGGTCCGCGCCTCCGGCGAGCTCTGCGCTGTCCCATGCCCAGGTTATTAGCTGGCTGATTTCGTGGAGGGCCTTCCACCTTATGTTGTCGGTGGCCTGGTCCTCGAGGTCCTTGATCCTCCAGTAGAGGGTCTCCATCTTCTCGAAGTCGATTTCTGCGGGTTCTGTCTTGGTTGTGGTGCTCATGTCTTGGGCCTCCTTTTCTTGTTATATGTATATCTCCGTTCCAGTATTTAATAGTATGGTAGTTATTACCATAACAATATACCGATTTATGACGTTTGCCCGTGGGTTTTCGTGTGTATATGCACTTTTGATATGGTTAAATATACCATACGCCTATTATGTGCCATGGAACCTCAAATAATGGAAAGGGCGCAGGCGTGGACCGTCCTGCGTATGGTCCGCGATTCCCCCGGGATCACTGCGGGCGGTGTCTGCGGTGGAAAGGCCCACGACCGTGGGCGGGAGGCCCGCCTGCGGGAGCTCCTGGATGCCGATATACTCCGCACCGAGGCCGGAGAATACTGCGGCCGTCCTGTCCAGCGTTACTACCTGACCGCGCGCGGCGAGCTTCTCGCCGGGCTTCTCGATATGCTGGCGAAGATATGACCGCTTCATGTCCCTTCTGCGGTGCCACTCCTCATGTCGAGCAGTCCCGCGCCTGCTATCGTGTTCGTTGCTCCTGCGGGTATTTCGGCCCGTCCGGCCCCTCGGAGGATGTTGTGCGGCGTGCGTGGGACGATCTCGTCCGCGCCCTGGAGAAGGCCCGGGCCTCCCTCCTGCCGTGCCCCTTCTGCGGGTGCTCCGTGTCCCTCGACCTTAGTGTATATGGGGGTGGGGGTGCCGAGGACCTTTACCAGGTCATTCATCCCGAGAACGATTGCATCCTGTCGGAGGTCGTGTCCTGGTCGTCCACGCTGGACGAGGTCGTGCCTGCATGGAACTCTCGCGTGAAGGAGGGGAAGGCGTGACCGCCCCGTGCCCTGTGTGCGGTTCCCGTGCCTATCTCCGCCCGAGCGAGCTCCGCCCTTGGGAGTGCCGTGTCGTGTGCCCTGTGTGCGGGACATTCGGCCCGCTCCGCCCTACTCGGCAGGAGGCGGTGGAGGCGGGGGGATAAAATGGCCGTGCCTCTGTGAAGGGTGCCCGTCGCCCGGTATCGCTCCGGGTCGATTGCGCGCAGGGATTGATGCGATGTGGGTCTGCGCCTCTCCGACGGGTTAAAAGGGTGCTGGCGTATGGGCCAGCGGATTTAATCGTTTTATGCGGGGAGTCCGACCTTCTCCAGGTCGGGATCCTCCACCGAGGCGTTCTGCGGGGCCTCGGTTTCCTCCTCTTTGATCGCGTGGGCTTCTTCCCATGCGCGGAGCTGACCTATTGCCTCGGTCCTCATGGCCTGGAGCCTCTCAGTCTCCATGTCAAGGCGGGCTATGGTCTGGATAATGCGGGAGTACTCCTGCATGTCCTCGGTGCTGGCGGTGTATCTCATTCTGTCGCCTCCATCATTGGACCGACGGGCTCTGTCGCGTCTATTATCTCGGTGGGCTCAAGGCCCGCCTTGTAGCAGTCGATACATTGAAACGCGGCAGGCGACCCGGGGTCGAGGTTTTCTACCGTGTACCTTTTCCCGCAGACGTGGCAGGTCAGCTCGGTCATTCCTGGACCTCCTGTGCTTTCCTCTGGTTGTATCTCTCCTGGCTGAATACGGCGACCCTGCGGGTCACGGTCGGGATCTCCGCCGTGCCGTCCTCGGTGCTCGGTGCGGATGCGTCGGGGACCTCGATGGTGGATATATCGAAGTCCTCGGGCTCGGGATCGGGGACGGGGCAGTCCTCGCAGAGGGCGTATGCTCCGCCCGCCCAGGAGGGGTTCGTGAGCGGTGCTCCCGTGGTCCATTCGATGCCGACTATGCTGCTGGTGGAGAGGATGGTCTCTCCTGCGTGTCTGATTAATACTTTCATTGGTTGTCCCCCAATGCGATGTATTTGTATGTGCCATCTGTTTTTCTGATTTCCAATTGTACGGCCACCAGACCGTCCGCCTGGGTTACATAACGTAAGCTGGCCACATTTACATTATTCGAGTCAACGAATGGCATTAAATGCACGCGGAGGGCGGCGGGGTTAGTAATGTCGAGCCCTGCGTCCTTTATTCCTAATGAATAAGAATAGTTAGGTGCGAGGTATAATTTTCTGCCTGATATTTCGACGTTCCCTGTCGTCCTTACCATTGGGAGATAGCCGTCCAAATAATCGGTATCGACAAGGCCGTCGGCGAGGATCGCGTCCACCACCTTGGGGTACTCCTCCCCCTCCGTCGGTTTGGCCGAGAGACTGATCGTTCCCTCCTGTACGTATTCCAAGACCGAGAACTCGCTGGCGTAGTTGCCCCTTGAGAGGGTATCTGCGAATATGATTATACGCTGACTGCTATCCCATATCGAGACGCTATAATCCGCGTTCAATGTGCAGTATAGGGTCTCGCCCATGGGCTTGTCCGTTTTTATTACGGGTGTGTAGTCGCTTGTCCTGAAGGACAATATAAAATTAGCCTGCCTGTTCTGGCTCTTGTCGATAATTCTTCCGACCAAGTAGCAGGTTACGGTTGATAAGTTGGTATTTACAGGGATCCTCAATACCTCTTTATGGCCCGATGTCGTCGATATAAAGCGGACTCCCCTGGGCGTATATGCGTATGTTTTGAGGTCGTATATGTCCTGATTCCCTGTTAGTTTTACGACCTCATTGTCGTCCGCCTTCGCCGCCAGCAGAGTGTCCGCTTGGCTCTTGTTATAGGTGTCCGCCAGCCCTGTCTCCAATGCCCCGATCCTGGTGTCCAGGGTCTGGACCTCCGTGGTGCTGGCCTTGCCCGCCAGGAGCGTGTCGGTCTCGGTCTTGGTGTACGTGTCGGCGATGGCCTGCGCGTTGGCCTGCTCGGCGGCCTCTGCCCTCGCCTGCTCCGTGTCGATCCTCCCGCCCAGCAGGGTGTCCGCCTCGGCGCGTGCGGTGGCCTCCGCCCCTATCTGCGCGGTGGTCCAGCCGTAATTCACCACGGTCTCGTCGGTGGGGTCGAAAAGGGTCGGCATTTTAGAGAACAGGGTCTCCTCGATGTTGTATAGGGGGATATGTTCGGGGCCATATCCTGCGGTTATCATCTTTTGAGTTGTGCCCTTGACTGCGTAGACCTTCGTCTGGTTCGAGCTGGCGGTCTGCTTGTCCACCTTCCCGCTCTGCAGGGCGGATATGTCCGCCTGCATGGCGGAGTCTGCGGTCTCCCTGGCGGTCGTCTCGTCGGCGATGTCCTGCGCCAGCTCGCCTTCGGCGGCGGTCGCCCTGCTTATCTCCTGCTCCAGGAGGCGCTTGGTGTCGTCGTCGATGTCGGCGGACCATTTGGTGCCGTCCCATCTGTAAAATGTGCTGTCTGCGGTGCAATATACGACCTTGTGATAGCCGACCCCGGGGTCTGCGGTGGGGACGGTGTCCACCTCCTCGAAGCCGTCCGCGTAATGGTGGGCGGTCTGCATCTGGTTAAGCCTCTCGGCGTTAATCAGCGTGCCCTGCTGGCTGGTCGTCTCGTCCTGCCATGCGACTGGCGTGTATTCCTGCGTCATGTTCTCGCCTCTTGTAAGTCTGCTTGGACGATCTCGTCCACGATGGGTGTGAGCTCGTCCTCGAATGGAATTGATATGAAGTGGTCCCGGACCTTCGGCTGGTTGTGGTGGAGTACGTTCTCATGCTGATAATGCGCGTAGACCATACGGTTCTCTATTGTCAGGGTGACCTCGTCGTGGCCATACCCTGAAAGCTCGGCCACATAGTATTCGTTGGCCCTGCGGAGCAGTCCCGTGTCCACGGGGGTCAGGACCGCGGCCTTGATCTCGATGATTCCCCCATGCTTGGCGAGTATCCTCGCCGTGTTCTCGGGGTGGTTGCGGACCATCCTGCCGATGGCCTCCAATGCGTCTATCCATTGGTCGCTCATTGGATCCGCACCACCTGGTGTGTCGTTCTTCCCCATTGGTCGGTGGCGCTGACTACCTCGCGGATTATTGCGCCCTGCTGATACGGCGCGGGTAAATCTATCATGTCATACGCCCCGAGCTCCGCCGATGCCGGGAGCAGGACGTTGACCGTGCTGTTGGTTATGTAGTCGCCTGTGTCGTTGAAGGACCTCTCCGTCCTGATGGCCAGGCGGCAGGGGTACTGCGTGCCGGTGCCGTATATGGGCTGGCCCGTGGGGTCTGCGCCTCCGTAGCGGTAGACGGTACATGTCTGCCTTAATGTGTTGCCGATGATCTCCGCGAGGGGGCTTACCTGTGCCATCTGCCCACCTTCCCGCTCCTGATGTGGCGGAAGGTCTGGCCCCTGGCGGATGCCTGGGCCTTGATGGCCTCCACCGCCATGTCCTTGGCGAGGTCGCACATGCTCCTTACGTCGGTGCTCATGGATAAATCCGGCATACTGATAGAGGAGGGCTTGATTCCTGCCAGGTCCAGGTGCTGTCTCAAAAAATAAATCGCCATCATCACGACGGCGCTCTCGGGGGCCTCTACTGAATAGGCGGAGGCTCTGGCCTGGCACCAGTCCTGGGCGAGCTCTATTGCGTCCTGGAGTACGTCGTCGGGTACTACGTCCGCGGATAATCCGATTAGGAGGCGGGTCTTGGTCTCGAGGCTCATGGCTCGACCCCCTTATGTCCGGGCCCGTCCATGGGCGTGTATCTCTGCCGGGATCCGTCCCAGGAAGGGCAGTCCATCCACCCGCGTGCCTGATTGTCGTATGCCCCCGTTCCGATGGCCGGAGGTATGTCCAGCCAGCGGGCCTGGTCCTCGCTTACGCGGTCGCGGTTAATCGTGGCCTGGGCGAGTAGCTGTTTATACTCGCCTGTCAGGACCTTGGCGTTGGTGTGGGTGTCGATTATCATATTATCGCGGGCGGATGGGTGCCGGGGTCTCCGCCCCGGCTCGGTGTTCTCATGCGTTGACTACCTTGACGCAGGCACCCTTGTTGTCCTGCTTCTTGGCGTCGATGGGTGCGACCACGCAGAACCTGCTCACGACGGTGGGCTGTTCTGCGTATTTGGTTACGTTGTCGAACTCGCCGAGGGTCATGTCCTCCCTCATGATGATATGGGGGGCATGGGTCTTGTCGACAACGATTGCACCGACATTGGTTGCGGTTCCCCAATCGAGGCCGGTTGCTCCGCTTACGCCGAGGTCAAGTCCCGCGAAGCGGACCAGGCTGGCGTTCTCTCCCACTCCCTGGGCCCTGTCGTTGTACGCGGGGACCGCCATGCTGTTGAGGGCGTTGGCCTCGAACATGGGGGCGAGGAGGGCGCCGGTGGCCCTAAATCCGTTCTTGCCGACCTGGCCCCTGGCGAGGTTCAGTCCCTTCAATGCGTCCGCGGTCTGTGCGGAGGTGGCGGTTCCGTATGCGTTGGCCAGGCAGACGTCGACGGCCTTCTGCTCGAGGGCTATTTCGATGGTTGCCCCCATCTCGCGGAGGGCGGCGGTCTTTACGTCGACGGATGCGTCGCGGAGGAGGCCCTTGTCCAGGGTGCACATGACCTTGTACTCGTCGGGGACGGCGTTTACCGTTCCGATGCCCTGGGCGAGGTCGACCGCGTCTGCGTTGGGTGCGATGGTCTTAGCTCCCTTCCTTGCGGTGAAGAAGGGGATCTGCTCGGAGCCTCCGTTGATGCGCCAGACCTCCAGGATGTTCCTTGCGGAGGTGTAGGGCATGGCTCCCTCCATGATGGTGTCTGCGACCAGGATGTCGACGACTCCGCTTCCCTTGATGGTGGACCCTGCGGGGCCGGTGGGGGAGAGGAAGTCGGCCTTCGTGTAGGTGCTGAACTCCAGGGCTCCGCGCTTGTTAGCCTTCATTCCGACCATGGTCTCGGGCATGAATTTCATGAGGTTCTCGACTTCCTCCTTGGTAAAATCGAGGTTGCCGTTGTCCACCGCCATGATGGTCTTAAGAAGCTGGCTGGGGGTCGCCTTGTCATACATCCCGACGGGGATTGCGTTACCTGCAAAGTCGCAGGATTTGCTGATGTATTTTCCTGATTCCATTTCAAAGCCTCCTTATGCGGTAAAGACCCCGATTGCGACGAGGCCGGTTGCTCCGCCCGCGATGGGCTCCAGGGCGATTCCGACGGCGGTGCCGGTGCTGTGGGCGACTACTCCGCCGAGGGCTCCTGCGGTGACTGCTGCTCCTGCGGTTATTGCGGTCGCTCCGTCTGCGTTGGCGACCCTTGCTACTCCGACGACCCTGATTGCTCCCTCCGTTCCAGAGGGGATGTCGTACAGGGCGACGCCGATAATCTTCTGTGTGCTGGCGGTCGCGGGTGCGACGGTGCCGTTGCTGTTGATCTGTACGGCCTGGCCGCCGAGGATGTCGGCGGAGGCGGTCTTGGTGACTTCCGTTCCGAAGGCCCCGTGCATGGTGTCGGGGATCTCGGGGAAGGCGGTTATTGCTGCCATGTTCTCATGTCTCCTTTTTGCGCCTCAATAGAGAGCGGTCCTGCCGCTCCCATAAAGGACCAGGGTCTGGCGCTGTGTCCCGGTGTCCTTCTCTGCACCCATCTTGCCTTTTAGGCCAGCGGGTGCGCTGTACTGTGCGACCTGGTTCTGGATGTTTGCCAGCTTCTCGTCCAGGGATTTCTCGAATTGTGCGAGGCGCTCGTCCATGGCCTTGGAGTATACCTCGGCCACGGTGGGGATTCCCCACGCCTGCATGGCGCCCTCGAGCTTGCCAAGGGCGCGGACCCTGTCCTCTCCCTCGGAGGCTCTGACGCCCTCGATTAGTCCCTTGGTGTCCGGGATCAGTCCCTCGATGAAGCCGACCAGCATCTCGAGGAGGTCCTCGTCCTTGGGGGCCTCGGTCTCGGTCGTGGTCTCCTCGGTGGTGGTCTCCTCCTTGGTCTCCTGCTTGGTTTCTTCTTCTGCCATGGTGTTGTCCTCCTGTACCGAGTACGCCGGGAGGCGGCATGTCTCGCACGCTCCGTCCTCCACCAGGGCAAGCCCTGTGAAGGTTACATCGAGGACATTCCCATCCCTGTCAATGTCCACGATTGTCTCCGCGCTGACGTCCTTGATCCCTCCCGCCTCGCGTTCCATCTGGACCAGGGCGGAGCAGGCTCTCGATGCGTCGGTTTGGTTGTGTAGGTAGACGTCGCCTATTACGGCGGCCTCGGTTGGAGAGTAATGTGGGTTTACTACTGCGCCGACCTTCTCGGTGACGCTGCGCGGGGACCCTCCCGCGTGCCTCGTCCAGACTGCGTTGTCGGCCCAATTGAGCGCGCCCGCCTGGAGTACCTCGGGGCTGAAAGTGGTTTTGATTCCGTGCATGTCCACCCATGTGCCGGCAGCCATGATTATGACCCCATGTACCAGGAGCCCGCCGTCGTCGGTGGCCTCATACGAGGACATGGTCCCCGCTCTGTTGTAATATCCTTTACATCTGCTCATATCGTGAGAGCCTCCTGGTCTGCGAAGTGGGGCAACCTGCAGCATCTGCAGTTGGGGTGCCAGGGGAGGCTCATGGGCTCCGTCAATCCGTAGACCTTCAGGCGGGTCCCGCTTCCGCCCGTGGCGTACTCGAGGCACCTGGTGCAGAGCCTGTCGTCCTCGGTCGGGAAGCTCATATATCCGTCGCAGCCTGCTGCTTCGTACCTGTTCTTGCTGATGATGTCGCAGACCCTCATGGTCTCGGTGCGAACCATCCTCTTGGCGTTCCACTTGATCGTGTCGCCGTCCTTCTCGATGTTGCGGGCTATCTGCTCCGCTCCGAGGCCCTGCTGGTATCCCTCGGCCGCTATGCGGGCGGCGTCCTTCAAGAGGTCGTCGGCTATGGTGCGAACGTTGGTGTCGATTCCTACGGCCACCATGGTGGCCTCCTCGCGGGGCACGGCGATGTTGCCGAGCTTGATTCCTGTGTGCAGATTGTTGAGGACCCTGTCGGTGTTCCTGACCGCCGCTTCCTTGGTCTCCTTAATCCAGCCCTCGGTTACGACCTGAAGGTCCGAGACCATGGCGTCGTGTAGGCGGGTCAGATTGTATTGGCGGTCGGTGTCCCTTGCGACGGAGACTCCCTCGTCGATGCCGGAGGCGACCCTCGCCATGGCCTCGGTGTACTTGTCGATGATGCGGCCCATTGTCTGAATGGTGCGCCGTTCTACCCCGCGGGTGCCCGAGGGGTCCCTGCGGTTCACGGGGCTCCTGCTCATTGGGTGCCCTCCTTGGGATCCTCGGCGGGAGCTCCCTGTATGTCGGCGATGTGGCGGGCGACCCTCTCCAGGAGCATGTCCTGCATTTTGTCGGTGTCGTATTCTCCGGCCTTGGGGTGCTTGCCCCATATCTCCGCCTGCTCCTCCACCGACAGCAAATATTCGGGGTCGGTGGGGTCGAGGGCGGTCAGGATCTGGAGGAGCTGGGCCTTCTTGAGCTGTGCCTCGGGGTCCGGGTTGTTGAAAAATATCTGAATGGCGCCGCGCTTGATGCCGAGGTCCGGCAGGACATACCTGTCTATGTACGCGGTCTGGATGGTGTGGGCGATGAGGTTCTGTTCGGCGCTTATGCGGTTAAAATATTTGGCCTGGGTGACCTTGGCGGTGGCCTCGCTGTTGTCGGCCAGTCCGACCATGCTCCTGGGGACCTGCATGGCCACGGCGACCGCCTGCAGGGCCATCTCGGCGTATGTCTGGACCTGGACTACTCCCTGGGCGTTGAGGGTGTTTATCTTAGTTCCCAGGGCGGTGCTTATGACCGATCCCGGACCGAAGTCCGCGACGTCGCCCTCCAATGCCCCGAGGGGGGCCAGGCCGTCGTCTCCGAACTCGACGTCATACGTCGGGTAGCCCATGCGCAGGACCATCTCGCAGTTTGCCTTGCGGATGTCCTCATAATTGATGATGGCGGAGTATGCCTGGGCGAGCTGGCTCCTGCCTATGCCGGGCGTGGTGGCGCTCGGGCGGAGGGCCAGGGTGACCACCTGGTTGGCCCTCCATTGGGCCAGGACGCAGCTGTTGTTCCCTTTCTGCTCGAAACCCTCCAGCCAGCCGTCCTCGTCGTGTATCGGGATGATGTTCAGGGTTGTGTGCGGGACCAGGACGTGCCTGGCGCCCTGTGTACCTACCTCCGCGATGCCGAAGCCGAAGATTTTAGATTCCGTCGCCATCTGCTTGACCGCGGATTCGAAGCCGACCGCCTCCAGGTACTCCCTGACCTTGGCGACCTCGTCGGGGTTCTCTCCGTTGATCGCCCAGCCCTGTGCGAACAGGTCGTCCGTCTCGGTGTCGATGATGGAGCCCGCTATGGTCGCTTCATAAATCTCAAAAAATGCCCGGTGCTGGTCGAGCTCCTGCTTCTCCCGGTATGTGTCGGCGGTGGCCCTGCGCTTGTCACTCACGCGGATGGTGGTGCCCTTCAGCCCCTTGGCGGGGGCTTCGTAGACGGTTGGCTTCTTGAATAAGGAGGGCCACTTCATGGGGAAGTTTTAGCCCTGCGGATTTAAAAAGGGGGGTTATGTCGTCAATCTGCCCACGGCTATGATGATTGCGACGACGATCCCGCCCCCGAGGAGGACCCACAGCGTGTCATAGTTGGGGGGTTCAGGGGTCGGTTCCTGCGGGGGTTGTACTCCTGATATGCGGAGGGTCATGTCCTAATTAATCGGCTTGTCCTTCGCCCATTCGTAGCCTGTGCATACGTCCACCCAATACTCGGAGGTTCCGTATCCTCCGGCGAATATTTCCTTAAGGGTGGTGCCCGGGGTCACGGTCTCCGATTTCCAAAGGGTGCCCGATTCGTGATAAAGCCAGACGATTACCTCATATTGTGTACTGCTGGCCTCGCTGTCCTCCGCGGTTATTCCTGCCATCGCTATGGCCCCGATGATGATTAGGGCCACGGCGGTCTGTCCTGCCTTCATGCTGAATAGACCGCCGTCCTCGGTTTTATTGGTTGCGGAGCCTTATGTCGATGTGTATGTTTTGGTTGTCGAGGATATAGTGGGGCTCGATGGCCGCGGAGATATGTTGGGATCCTTCGCCCGTGGTTATCTCCCCGATTGCCATAATGATGGGTGAGGTCGATGTGTACGACCCCGCCGCCTCCGGCAATACTGCCAATAGGTGCAGGTATCCCGCGCCATCGCTGATGCTCCGCAGATATGTGCCCGATGCCTGGCGGAGGGTGGTTCCGTCCTCGCGCACCAGGGTTATGGCGGTCAGCCCCTGGAAGGTGCCGCCGAGCTGGTTGGCTCCGTCGGCCTTGCCGAATATATAGACGGTCTTGGGGAGCTGGCTCGCGTCGTTGCTTATGCTCCCCTCCACGAGGCCCATGCTCTGCGCCAGCCCGCTCCTGTCCTGCGTGCGGATGTTGTCGAGCTTCGCTATGGTCACGCCGTCCGCGAGCTCGACCTCGGTCGGGATCACTACGCCCTGGGCCCTGTACTCGGGGACGTTCAGCTCGATGGGGAGCCCTCCGATCCCGGACCCCATCAGGTCCCATATCCCGGGCCTGTACCCCGCGAGGGTGACCGTGCCCTCTATCGTGTTGGTGTGGAGCTTCCTGATGGCTCCCGCGGCCCTGTGTGCCATCATGTCATGGGAGCCCAGGGTATTGTCCACGTTGATTATGGAGAGCGGTGCTTGAAGCGCCTCAATGAGCGAGCCGTCCGTCTGGCCGTCGTCGGTCTGCAGGGCCAGCGGGAGCCCGCTGGCGGTGGCGTTCTCCGCGATGTATGCGACGGTGGCCTTCTCGGCGGCCCAATGGGCTGTCAGCTGGTGGGCGAGTATTATCTTCTGCCCTGCGGCCGCCGGGTCCGTCGTGATTGAAAGGACGGGCGTCTCGGCGGTCGTATGCTCGGGCAGGAGGGCGATGGTCCCCGCGTCGATGATGGTGTCTTTAATTCCGTATCCGCGGGCGTCTATGATCTCGTGGACCGCGGTTAAATAATCGGATGTGGCGAGGGTGTATAGGGTGACCAGGCCGAGGTTGGCGCTCCCTATGGAGGGGTTCAATCCTGCCCGCTCTATTAGCTCCCTGATGATGTCGGCGAGGGGTGCCTTGTTCACGACGTAATAGTCCACCAGGATCCCGACGCCCTTCTCTTCGGTTGTCAGGTATGTGGCCGTTGGTCCCTCGGGTATGCTGGCCTTGGCTATGCTTATCTGCGTGTTGCTGATGGTGGCGAGGCTCGGGGATAAGCTGGCACCCTGGTGCGTGAATACGGCCCCGAGCTCGGTCTTGGCGCTCTCGGTGTACTCGTTCCAGGAGGAGCCGTCGGCGCTCCTGTAATAGGTGCCTGATACTGTGGGCCTGTCTGTGCTCCTGTCCGCTCCCCAGGAGACCCTATTAATGGAACTGACATTCTCGGCCTTGGTTACTCCCGCGGTGAGCTTGATTCCGAGGTAGATATTGGCGGGGTCTCCGATCGTGACGGGGTTGTTTAGTGTAATGTCCAGGACCTGGCCGTTGTTCTCTCCGTCGAAAGGGGAGGATATTTGGGTTAGCCTGGCCGAGGCTCCTACTCCTGCTGTCCCGGAGCCCGTGGCCCTCTGGACGAATGTGGCGCCCTGTCTCTCGAATATATAGACGGTGGCCTGGATGCCGACAGTTATTACGGCCCAGCCCGCCTGGGAGGAGCCTCTGGTTACTCCGAGGACGTAGGCGGAGAGCTTGGTCTGGATGCGGGAGATAATGTCCCCTGCCACGGGTGTGATTCCGCCCGCGCTCGGCAGGGGGTGTATAATGATGTCGCTGGTATTCTCGCGGTTCGTGCTCAATGCGGAGAGGGCGTTTATGTCCAGGCGGTTAATCGCGTCTATTCCCGTGATTATGCCGATGCTCTCCCCCATTTCATACACCCAATTATCGCCCGCCTCGGTGCGGCTCTGCGACGTGGCTCCCTGCGTCTGCCCCGCGTGGGAGAGATACTGCCCCGTGGTCTGGTACAGGTCCATTAGCCTGTCATACGCCGTTATCGTCACGGCCTCGCCGCTCTCAATCTGGAAGATACGGCCCCTGAATACGGGCACCAGGGTCCTGCTGTCCTCGTCCCTGTATTCGACGGTTATCTCCATCCCCCTGGCGATGGGGCGGGCGGTGCCGTCGCTCCACCTCTTGAATGTCGCACCGAGAACGTTGTCTGTGCCCTCTCCGATTGCCAGGCTTATCTGTGCCCGGCTCGGTGCCGATCTCGTCAGGCGGACCCTCGGGGTGCCGATGGTCGGGACCCCCGTGAGGCCGTTCATGACGATATACGCCCCATTGGGTGCGAATATCGCGCACCGCCAGGGGCTGGTACTATCTGTCGGGAGGGTCACGGGGGCGATGTCCACCGACTTGTCCTGGATCGTGGCCGCCTGGCCCGCTGTGAGCCCCGCGAGGGTTATCCTGCGGAAGCCCGACGGGAGCTCCGCGGTGCCTGATGCCGTCCCCGCGCTCCATTCCATCCAGGGCGGGACGCCCTTGGTGGCCGCGTCCGTTCCCGCGGAGCCGGGGGTTATCGTGTAGCTGTCGCCGACGTTCAGATTGGTCGCCATTAATACCAGGTCCCCGTGTCGACCAGGGTCTCCGCCTGGCGTGCGGTGCTCTCATGCTGGACGGTTATGTTGGTCGTGGTGTTGTTCTGCGTGGTGCTGTACAGATAGCCTCCGATGGCTCCCGCGGCCACTCCCATCGCTCCGATGGCGAGGGCGCCCTTCGCGGGGTTCTCAGCGATGCTGGCGAAGGTGGATACTATCGCGGTGGTCTTGAGGACGCTGTTCAGGCTGTTGAATAATGTCACGACCCCTTTTACTGCCTGGGCGGTTCCGACCATGAGCTGAATACCGGCGGTTAATTTCTTCATGGTCTCGGCGGTCTCCTGATCCACCAGGCCGAGGGTCTGTACGCTGTTAGTGATTGCGGATAATCCCGACTGCATCGCCTGGAGGGCGGTCAATGTCTCGACGCTCTTGAGTATGGCGTTCTGCTGGTCCTGGTTCAATCTCTGCACGGATGCGCTGGCCTTGGCCGATTGGGTGACCGTGTCCTCGGCGGTCCTGTTGTACTTCTCGGAGCTCCGCTCGGTCTCCTCGATGCTCCGCTTGGCGCCCTCCATGGGTTTGGAGATTTCGTCGACCGCTCTGAATACATAAACGACCTCATGCTCTGCCATACGCTGCGCCTCCTGCGATTAATCTAAGCCCTGCGTCGCTGTCGTCGACGCTTGCATATCTCTCTATCATCTGGCCGACCGCGAAGCCTCCCGCCACCGCCATGGCACCGACTGCGATTCCATACGGACCGAATTTCGCGAGGTTGGCGGTGCCCCAGGCGGCCTTGGCGGTATTGTATGCCTGCTTGGCCGTGATTAGGGATTTAATGACCTGGCTGGTCCCTCCGATGGCTTGGAAGGCGGCCGCGGCCATCTGCATGGCCCGGCTGTCTATACCGAGGGTGCGGAGGGCGTTGGATACGCTTGATAGCTGGCCCGCCAGGGAGGATAGCTCCGTCACTGCTGCCCCTCCGCTATGGTGACTTGGAGGACGTGGTACGCAGTGCCTACGCTGGCCTTATCGTAGACCACGGACTCAATGTATCCCTTGATCACGCAGGAGCCGTTGGAGGCGATTACCTGGGCGGGTCCCTCCGCCCATTGGTAGAGGTAGCGGACATATACGGAGCTGGCCGCCTCGGAGCGGGCTATCCGAACAGTTAGGGGGAGATAGCGGACCGCGTTCCCGATCTTGCGGGCATATGCTCTCCCGCTCCCTTCGGGCTTGATGTCCTGAAGGGTGGCGCTGGCGTTGAATATCCCGGTGTCGTCGATAATGACCCCGTTGGCACCGTCCTGAAGCATCTCTGTGTATCCCCACGTCCCGTCCTGTACTGCCTGATTCCCGATAAATGCGAGGGGGCTCCCGTCCAGCTTCCGTATTATGACCCCATCGAGGCGGAAGGGTGCGGGGGCCAAGTCCAGTCTGTATATTATGGCGTCGGTGTATAGCCGGGGAATGGTGGCGGCGAGCTCTGGCTGGGTGTCGGGGTCCGTGATTAGGCCGCCGCCCTCGAAGAGGGCTACTGCCTGGGCCTTGCAGAGCCCGTATATCTCCACGGTGTGGCTGATTATGGCGGTGTCGGCCTCGGTGGGCACTACTCCCCCGGTCCACGTGGAGCTCTCGCCCCACTTCCCGTCCTGTGCGGTCCGTATCTGTGCCATCAGTGCCCGCCTCCTGCCATCATGCCGACCGCGATGCCCTGGCCTGCGGTCAGGTCGGCGGTGTCGATGCCGAGGCCGCCCGTGGCGACCAATACAACCGCCAGCGGGTCCTTGATGTCCTGCTCCGTCGGTACGGTCGGGGTTATGAATACATCGAGGGCCTTCTCCAGCTCCTCGCTGTCATGCCTGGGGAGCTCCGCCAGGATCCTGCGGGCCTCCTCGCCTGATACGGGGGGGATGAAGCAGGCCCCTCTCAATGCGTCCACGGGCCATCTGCCCGCGAGCTCCATTAATGTGTCCTGCTCCTCGGCGGTCAGCTGTGCCCCGCTCTCCCTCTTGGCGTTGAGCCGTCCGATCCTCGCCAGGTCCTCGGCGGGGAAGCCTGCGGTTATCTCGCGGAAGGCCCAATATGGCAGGCGCCTGATTGTCCGCCCGCCGACCTGGACCCTGTCCCTGTGTTCGGTCCAGAGCATGGTATCACGAGCTGGCCGGGGTTGTTATGCTCATGGTTACGATGCGATAACGGACGGTCTCCATCTGCTTGTCTTGGATAATGGAGGGGTGCTGGCCGTCTGCCATGGGGCGGACCGCCATCTGGATATTACGCCCCGATTCTCCGCCGATGTTCAGGGTAATGGCGGAGGTTGCTCCGGCAGTGAATGTCGCCCCGCTCTCGGCGATAAATTGCAGGTCCTCCATCCAGACGTCCATCTGGATTTCCATCTCGAGCCGTCCTTCGGTGAGCGCCACGGTGCCCGCCTGGCCGTCGTTGGCGGTCACGGGTCCTTTTACCCTGCCGAGGTTGTTGTTGATGCTGATGCGGAAGTTTTGGGGATATATCGTCTTGGGGCCAATGGTCACGCCTCCAATCCATTGGACCGCGGGGTCGGTGGGTGTCGATATAGCGGAGACGCTGTTTACGGTCGGCTGACAATAGGAGGCCAGGACGGTCTCGTCTATCTCGATGATTCCCCCGGGCTGGTCTGCCCTGATCTCGAGGCGGTCGGTCTTACATCCATAATACACCAGGCAGTTTGCGTCCGGCCCCAGGGGTGTGGTTACTCTGAATTGTACGGTACGGGAGGGCAGGCGGGGGATTCCTGCGGTGCTCGATGCCCCGAGGGCGTTCTGGATGATACGCTCGAAGTTGCTGATATTCGCCACTTCTAATACGTCATTGAAGCCCGCCTCCTTGTTGGTGGCGACGTAGTCCGCGGCGTCGTATGCCCTGGACCCGCTCCTCCAGGCGACGTGCGGGTTCGGGTTGTCGGTGGGCGTGAAGCTCCCGCTGTCTCCCTTGAGGTCTGCGTAATAATCCCAGGTGTTCCCCGTGGGCGTTCCGTATGTCGTCTCACTCTTGTATCCCAGGGAGTGGATGTCCCCGGCTGTTATGTGTCCTGTCATGCTCTCACTGTCTCCGTGTCTATTCTCATGGTTACGTCATACCTCGGGCGGGTCGTGTTGATCCTCCTCTCCGGCGGTGCGACGTGTATGCCGTTAATGTAGCCGTCCGCGGTCTGGATGTGCCCGGTACGGTCTGCCCTACTCCTCAATAGCTCGGCGACCTGGTCCAGCCATTCGAGGCGGTCGCCGATTATGTGGAGCGTGAAGGCGGGATTGTCGTATGCCTCGGTGTAGCGCTGGCGCGGGTCGGGCCTCCCGCCTGCGTCCTCGGTGAGGACCAGCGTGATTGCGTGCGACTTCATCGCCGGGATGGTGCCCGCGAATATTGCCCCGTTCTGTGCGATGCGTCCGCAGTGCGCCGCTCCGCACCGTGCCCTCCCGCAGTATGCGGTGGTATCCGTCCAATCGAATGGCCAGGGGGCTCCGATGCCGAGGCGGGCCCCTCCGCAGATTGCTCCCGGGCTCCCGCACCTCAACGGGAGATACGGCCCCAGGAAGCTCGCTAAATAGTCGCGTACTGCGTTAATCGAGGTCATAGCTGGCGGAGCACCTCCAGGGTCGTGTGCATGATGTACGCGGGCCCTCTCGGGGCCTTCTGCTTGATTGTGCCCTCCGCGAGGGGCACGGCGGTGTAATAGTGGACGCCTCCGATGTCGGCGGGGAGGTTGGTGGTCAGCCAGTCCCTCGCTTGGGTCATGTAGGCGCGGGCGTCCTCGATCCTCGGGGCGACCGCCAGGAGGCTGATAAAATGCGATGCCCTGCGTATGTTGGCGTTGCTGGTCCTGCCTCCGATCTCCTGGATGCAGATACAGGGCGGGAGGTCGGGCGGGAGCAGGCGGGAATATACGGGAATGTCCGTATTGGGCGCCAATAGCTCGCGGAGCTCGTCCTCTATGCTCATACGGTTTTATCCGAGGGCTCTTTTAAAAGGGGGGGTTATGGCGGGGGATGGTCCGCCATGGTTGGGGTTTATGCCTTCTTCATCTCGTCGACGAGGACCTCCTTGGCGAGGTCCCTCGCTTCCTTCTTGCTGAAGCCGTCGGCCATGAACTTGGCGGCGAGCTCGTCCAGCCTCGTCGCGCCTTCTTTAATAGCGCTCTCAATAGCGGGGCGAACAGTGCGAAAGGCCGCGCTGGCCTTCTTGCTCCACTCGCCGTTGGCGGCGGAGGCGACCAGGGTCTCGTTGATTACCCATGCGGCGACCAGTCCGCCGATGAAGGCGGTAACGGCCACGGTGGCCCAATCGTCGGGGACCCTGCCGGCCTGGAGGCCGTAGAAATAAATCACGGCGATGGCCAGCCCTGCGGCGATGATTGCGCCGAGGAAGTCGGCGATTAGGAAGATTTTGTCGAATTTCTGGCATTTTTCGATGTCCCACCTCTCCTTCATCGTGAGGGCGCTCCTGTCGGCGGGATCGCGCCCGGAGGCGACGATTTCGGCCTTGAGCTCCTCGGCCTGGGCCCTCTGCTCGCGGTACTTGCTGATTGCGTAAAATACGAAATAGAAGCCGGAGCCGATTACGGCCAGGACGATCATGGCGAGGGCGGATGCTACGGATATATCCATCATAGTCTCACCTGCTTTTATGCCGATGCTTACCCCTATCAGGCACCATATCGCGGGGTACCCGAGGCCATACCACCAGGGGATACATACGCGACCGTTGCGGTATTTGGGGAGTATCGACATGCTTGGTCCTACTCGATGGTTTTTTAAAAGGAGGGGTGGAGCTGCCTGCGGTCCGCTCTCGGCTTGATTTTCGCGTGGGGGGTCTTGGGTGCGGTCATTACGTCATAGAGCCCTGTGAAGGCGTCCTCCGCGTCGTCGTGCTCCGCCTTCCCGTCCGCCGTGAATGTGACTATATGACGCCACCATTCGGGCCAGCGGTCGGCCCAATGCTCGGGAAGGAGGGCGTGCTGCATCAGCCACGGTGCGCCTGTCAGGATCCTCGCCCGCTTGTTGTGTGTCTGCGTGAACCAGCCGACCGTACAGGCCCCGCCCTGCTTCCGTATGATCTCCTGCACCGCCCTGGCGAAGCCGCGCCCTCCGTTGTTGCTCTCGATGTATGCGATTGATACGGGGAGCCCTCCGTACTGCTGGCAGAGCTGGTCCGCCACCATGGGCTCGGTGTACTCCATGGGCTTGGCCGTGTATATTACATCAAGGACGGCGATGTCGCGCGGGTCCTCGGCGAGCTGGCCTGCTACGATGGAGCAGAGGTAGTCTGCGCCCTCGTCGGCCGTGTCGCAATATGCGAATATCCGCGTTAGTGCCGGGAGCTCCTGGAAGGTGCGGAAGCTCGTATATAGGCGGCCCTGGACGTCTATGGGTTCCTGCTGGTAATTCGCCATGACTATGGCCTTATCCTGCGTGTTCAGGAGTATCGCGTAGTCCTCGGCGGTCAATATATCGGGGCACAGCATCGAGCCGTCCTCCTGCTGTGCCTTGTATAGTACGGTGCGGACGGGCACTCCGATCCTGTTAAAATGTTCGAGGGCCCGCCCTGCCAGGTCCTGGCTGGCCCAGCGGGTCATGATGATTATAATCTTCATCCCCTGCTCGCGTCTGCTTAGAAGCGTGTTGGCGAAGAAGTCCCATAATTGCGCCAGCCTCCGCTCATTATATGCCTCCTCCGCGTTCTTGACCAGGTCGTCGATGATGAGGAGCGATGCTCCGAAACCTGTAACCGTTCCTCCCGGGCTCGTTGCTAAATAGCTGTGTTCTCCGCGTCCGCCTTCGATTCCCCAAAGCTTCATACTCCCCGACCCTGCCTTTATGCGTGTGTTGGGGAATATGTCGCTATATACGGGTATGTCTGCGCTGGCCTTCTGCTCCTGTATCGCGTTCCTGACGGTCTTGGCGAAGGTGGAGCTCAATTCCTCGTTATACGATGCCGTGATTACATGCGCCCCGGGATCGTGGCCGAGGGCCCATTCCGTGAATAGGGAGGCGGTCCTGCTCTTGCCGTGCCTGGGGGGCATACACATGACCAGTATGCGGTCGTCGGATTCGTAGAAGCTCTGGATGGTCTCGCATACATGCCGTAAATATTCGCGGTCCTCGGTGTAAAAATCGGGGGCCATCAGCCGGCAATAATACCAGAGGCTCCTGCGGGCCAGCTCGATGGCTGCCCTGCGGTGGAGCTCCTGGGCGATGGCGTCCGCGTCGGCGGTCATTCCTTCGGCCTCTTGGTCTTGTTGTACAGGGTGAGAAGCTCGTCCGTGCTCATGCTCTGCATAGCGTCAATATGGACGGTGACGTCCTCGGTGGTCTGGCCCTTGAGCTTCGCCAGGAACTCGGCCGCCCTTACGTCGCCCTTGATGGCCTTGTTATACATGGCGGCGAGGACCGCTCCCTCCATGGTTGTATTGGTGTCCCTGATCTCCTCCGCGGCCTTGGGGTCCTTGACCTTGCCGTCCTTGCGGAGGGGCAGATTCGCGTAAAATTCGGCCCATTCCCTCATACTCCGGCGCTGGGCCTGCTTCTTGTTGGAGGCGGCCGCTCCTTTCCTCCCTGTTTCCTTCGCGTGGGGGTCGCCCTTCTTGTGCGGGCGGAGGTTCTCGGGGTGGGGTTCCGGGTGCGGGTTCGCCATTATTCCGCCCTCCTCTCCATGCGCTCGTAAATCTCCCCGAGGAAACGGGCTATCTTCTCGATTTTATACCACTCGGGCAGGGTTATCGCGTGGACCGTGTCGCCCTGCTCCGCCTCGAGGATGTCCACCAGGGCGTCGTGCGCGGTGACTATCCTCTCCTTGATTGTCGGCAGGATCCTCTCGGGGTAATACTCGCAGGCGTGGCAGGTCCTGCTGTTGCGGTCGGGGACGTGCCCGTGTATACCCTCGCTGTCGAATATGACCGCGCACTCGGGGCACCCTTGGCATCTGTGAGGGTCGCTCATTGTTCCGCCCCCTCTGCGTATATGGTCGTGAACCCTTCATCCAGCAGGACGGTGGCAGTGTTCCCGCCGTCCTCAATAATCGCGGGGTGGTAATTGCTGGTTCTGCCGAAGAGAATATGCTCTGTACAGAAATATACAATCAAGCACGGTTGTCCGTTGACCTTGAATTTCTGCGAGACCTTCCATTTCCTGCCGATGGCGTCATAATAGGCCCCGCCGACCTCGAACCGATCATGTCCTATTATCCCGTTCATTCTATCGCCTCCATCCATGCGTCGCAGTCCGCGTCCAATCTGCTGATTGGTCCGACCCGTGTGCCGTCGGGAAGTCTGTACTGGCAGATATGCTCGTCAAATAGTTTCAGGTACTTGTGCCACCTGCATGTCTCGCACCCCCTGCGGGTGGGATTGTCCGCCCTTGGGCCCTCCGTGGCCGTCTGCGGGGTTTTCTCTGCTTGGGAGGTATCGTTGCCCCCCTCGGTGTATTTCGTGGCTTCATTCGTCATTAGTCGCTATCCTCCTTTACGTCGGTGTCGCCCCATGAGAGCATATAGGCGCATTGGCTGCACCTCTCTCTCCCGGCGGTGCCGTCTGTCAGTTTGAATACGGAGCATTTTGCCCCGCAGATTGGGCAGGCGCGGTCGTATTCCTCGGCGACCGTCTCGCCCTTGGTGTTGCAGTAGATTATGCGCGTGTCCTCGCCTCCTGTATCGCCCTGATGCAAGCCTCCAATGCGGCGGCGATGCGCTGGGCCTCTCCTATGGTCAGGGTGTATTGGTCGTTGCATATTGCGAGGGTTATGGGGTCGGGCTCCCTCTCCTCAAGGTAGGCGGTGCCCTCGTTGGCCCAATGTCCGCAGGGGCTGTCGTCGTGGAGGATCTCGTCGAAATATGTGCACCGTCCCGCTGCGTTGTATTCGCAATTGCGGCAGCATCTGCGGAGGGGTATGTCCTGCTGTGTGTCGTCTATCTTTTCGTAGGTCTGCCTGAATATGTCGGGCTTGCAGGGGTAATACTCGCCCTTCACTCCCTTGATGATATAGTCGCCCCTGTCGGCCGCCATGATGCCCTCCAGGGTGTGTATCTGGAGCTGGCCCTCCTGGGAGCAGGTGCATCTCTCGGGACCTATGATCCCGATGAGCTCCGCGGCGTTGTCGCCGGTGTACTGCGTGGCCTCGATGATGACGGGGCGCTTCCTGTATGCGCTCATTGTTCCGCCCCCTGGGTCCATTTATAGAGGTCCTGCTCGAATTTATCCAGGAGCTTGGCGCACCGCTCGCAATACCCGACGTTGACCATGGCGAAGGGCATGTTTACGGCGTGTATCGTGTGCCAATATGCTACATTGGGCGAGGCGCAGACGTGGCAGAGCTCCCCGGGGTACTTCTTGCGGTCTGCCTGCTCGGCGGCGGTCCACTCGGTATCCGTGAATATGGGGCCGTCTGTCATTGGGCCACCCTCTCTGCGGTCTTGCCGGTGAGGTTCTCCCACCGCTTGATGATTACGTCGCAATATACGGGGTCGAGCTCCATGATGGCGCACCGCCTGTGTAGTTGCTCGCAAGCGGCGAGGGTGCTCCCGGATCCTCCGAACAGGTCCAGTACGGTGTCCCCTGCGTGGGTGCTGTTGAATATGAGCCGGGCCATCAGCGGGACGGGCTTCATGGTGGGGTGTTCTGCGTTCCTCGCGGGTTTGGCCTCGTTGATTACGTCGGAGGGCTCTGCGAGCATCTTCTTCAGCGTTGCTCTTAGCTCGCGCTCGCTCATGTTCTCGATGTCGAGGACGCTCTCTGCGACGGTTGTCCTGGTGCGGTCCGCTATGAAGTAGTGGGGGGCGCCGTCTTTCCATCCATAAAAGCAGGGTTCGTGCCTCCACTGATAATCTTGGCGGCCGAGGACAAAAATGGATTTTACCCATTGGAGGACCTGGCGGATGGTCAGCCCCGCCTCCGTGATTGCATCATAGAATACAGCCGACTTCATGCTGGCGTGCCAAATATAGAAAGCTCCGCCCTCCTTGAGATACTCGGCCATGTTCTCCACGGCCCTGATTAAAAAATCCTTGAAGGTGTCGTCGTCCATGTCGTCGTTGTCTATCGTCAGGTGCTCCTTCGTCTCGCCGACGATTGCTACGTTATAGGGCGGGTCGGTGAGAACCATATCAGCGCCCCCCCCCCATGGCGTCCATTAGCCTGGCGACGTCCTGGGCGCTGGTGGCGTCTCCGCAGAGCAGGACATGGTCCCCGAGGCGGATGATCTCGCCGGGCTTCGTCTCCGCGGTCTTGGGCGGTGCGGGAGGCTCGTCGTCCTCGATGTCGTCCAGGACCTCGGTTGTGTCTATGTATTGGTCCATATCGAGGCCGAAGTCCGCCATGTCATACGCGGGCCCTATGTCCTGCAGGATCTCGGCGAGGAGGTCGTGGTCCCAATCGCTCCGACTGCCTGCGGCGTTGTCCGCGATTCTGTACGCCTCGACCTGCTCCGGGGTCATGTCGTCCGCGATGATTACGGGCACCGTCTTGAGGCGGAGCTTCCTGGC
>OCVV011358525.1_pt1 | contig 30918 bp, 24 predicted proteins | sample 1539721 | NCBI WGS metagenome assembly OCVV01 (sample SAMN02144230, study PRJEB22623) | gut metagenome | biome: sheep rumen | host: Ovis aries | place: New Zealand | reverse complement strand
GCCTTGTCACTCTTGTGTTTTGGTGTGGCTTTGACACCTTATCACGCATGTGTAATTCATCGAATTTAACAACACAAAGATAACACTTTTTTTTTGAAGCAACAAAACGAAAAAATATATATAATTATACATTTTTTATTTGGCTAATGCGGCTCCAAAGACTACGGCAATCAACCCTAAGATTACGCTACCGAAGGAATAGAGTAGGAAGGGTAGATAGTGCCCTGAGAGCATCATCATTATACTTTCTTTTGAAAAGCTGGAAAATGTAGTGAAACCACCACAGAATCCAACCATGAGGAATAGTGAGATACTATTAGACATATTGCTATACTTGTTTGTTACCGTCCATAGCACTCCTATGATGAAACAGCCTATAATGTTTGCTGTAAATGTGGCAAGTGGATAGTCGCTTAAATTCTTAAATGCAAGCGATACAATATAGCGTGCCATTCCTCCCAGGCAGCTTCCTGCTCCAACTAAAAGCAGTTCTTTCATATTTTAAATTATGAATTTAGAATTACGAATGTGGAATTAATTTAAATTACAAGTTAGTAATTAGATTAATTCCACATTACTTCCTTTGCTGATAGGTTTCACCGACCTAGCTGTATGTAAGCGCTAAGTCTGTGAAGAACCAATTTTCTCATTACAAATTCTTTAGATACTCTTCAGCTCGTTTGTCACCTAATTCCTTGGCTTTCTCAAGACTTGTGCGAGCCTCGGCTTTTAAGCCTTTTTCGCGTTGTGCAACTCCAAGGATGAGCCATGCATCTGCATAGTTGGGCTCGAGTTTTGTGCAGCGTTCTGCAACTTCTATTGCCTGATTATAGCGCTTAACACGGAGTTCGAGACTTGCCATTTCGGCATAGTAGGTTACTTCACGTGGATTAACAAGTATGCATCGTGCTATGTCTTCTAGTGCCTGCTGATATTGTTTTATCTTTGTTTCGCACTTGTAGCGAGTGTAGTAGAAATTGTCGTTCACTCTGCCCAACATGAGTGTGTCATAGCGGAAATAGTCCTTGAGAGCCTCACGGTATTTTCCCATGTTATCGAGCTGATAGCCTCGGGCAAGCACATAAGGAGCTGCTGCCTGTGTGAGTGGCTGTGGACAAACGGCAACAGCACTATCAAGAAGATTGAGAATCTCGTCGGCATTGGCCTTTAGTTGTGCTTTGCATTGAGCTGCTTCGTAGAACACTTCGCCATTATGCATGCCATTTTTGCTAAGGTCAATGAATATATCGTAGGCCTTCTTATAATCGGTTTTGCTGAAATATATCTGTGCCTGCTGATGACGATAGGCAGGAAGAGCGTTGATGGCATATGCCTGTTCTGCTTCGTGAAGTGCCTTGTCGAGATTCCATGCTGGATAAATAGAATCGCCAACATAAACAGCCTTGTCAAATACCAGTTTTGAATAGTCTGAATGAACATCGGCTTTGTTGGTACATTTGCTGAGTGCTTCGTTCATTATTCTATCAGCATTGGCATAGTTGGCAGCGCGCACTTCGAGTTGAGCTTTGTTGCTGTAGCCTTCGGTGGCTGTAGGGAAGTGCTGCAGGAACTCGTTAACATAAATGGCATGTGTAGCAGAATCACATTGTTCTCCAGAGAGTATAAGTGTGAGGAGAGCGTCCTGCTGTTTCTCAGGCATGGTTACACGAATGCCTGTTTTTTTCATCAAAGGCTGACTGATGGTGAGACCATTGGTTGTGAGTCCTGAAACAATACGCACATCGGTGGCATGAACCTTTGTTGTGGTTGTTGATATCTGCATTAATCCGATAACTTCGCCACGTGCATTCACAAATGGGCAATTGTTGGTGTTATCAGGAGTGGTACCATCGAAATTGTAGTAGTTTAGGTTATCGCCAAATTTTTCTATTCCGCTAACAGTCATGAGACGGCTCTGTGGCTTCTTTATGCTGTAGCCCATGAGAAACACCTTGCTACCTGTTGCCGATGGAGTAGTGGCAAGGGTGGCTGCATGAGTCTTTGTACCTTTAACTTTGAACTTACATAGATCGTAGAGCTCGTTGGCGCCATAAATGCTTTCAACATCCATAGAACGTCCTTCGGCATCAACAACAACGGCTGTCTTGGCGCCAGGGAATGATTTCCAGTCGGCAACGGCTTCACCGTTTGTGCCTATGAAGATGCCATGACTTGATGCCAGGATGCTTCCGTCTGATTTGAATGTAGTAAGGGTAAAAATAGATTTCGCAGCATTTTCTACAAAGCTACTCTGGGCATGAATGCCAGAAGCGATGAAAAAGAAGCTGCTCGCTAATATTAACTTTAGATTTTTCATTATTTTAAAATTGTTATTTGCATTTTCTACTATTTTCATCTTTTCAATTGTTATGTGAAGCTTCGCAAAGCGCCTTAGCGTTGTTGATAGCTTCGGGCGAAATGTGACTACCACTTAACATCTGAGCTATCTCGTTGATACGTTCGTCTTGACTTAGTTGTCGCATGTGACTGATAGTGCCTTGAGCTGTTTCTTCCTTTGACACCTTATAGTGAGTAGAGCCCATGGCTGCAATTTGTGGTAGGTGAGTGATAGATATCACCTGTCGACCTTCCTTACCCATCTGTTGCATTATTTGTGCCATCTTCTCTGCTATACGTCCGCTTACTCCCGTGTCGATTTCATCGAATATTATTGTAGGGAGCTTTACAGCGTTGCTAATCATTGCTTTTAGTGAGAGCATAACACGGGCAATCTCACCTCCAGAAGCTACCTCGTTAACAGGCTGCAGAGCAGTACTTGTGTTGGCGCTGAAGAGGAACGACACGCAGTCGGCACCATATAAAGATAGTTCCTTTGGTTGGATATCAACTTTGAAGCGCACATGTGGGATACCAAGAGGTACTAGAAGCTTTTGCATCTCTTTCTCTACAACAGATCCTGCTTTTTTACGCAAATCAGTTAGTTGGGCAGCCAACTTCATACATTTTTCTTTTTGCTGTTCTACCTTTTTGCGTAGTTCTTCAACTTCTTCATCACCATTGCTGATATTGTTGAGTTGTTCCTCAATTCTCTGCTTTATCTCAATGAGTTCGGCAAGAGTGTTTACGTGATATTTTTGTTCCAGACTATTGATAACGTCGATACGGTTATTCATGCGCTCAAGTTCATCGGGATCAAACTCCACTCGCTCGCTCTTGATGGAGATTTCGTGCACAATATCTTGTATTTCTATGCGTGAACTGTCAAGGCGTTCGGCAAGTTCGCCCACACAGGGAAAAATCTGCTCTATGTTGTGCAGATGGTTTGATGCCTGGCGCAGAAGATTGTCGATGCCCATTTCATCGCCTTCAAGGAGAGATTCGGCTCCAAAAAGTGCCGATTTAATATCTTCAACATGAGAAAGTTCCTGTATTCTCTGTTCAAGTTCGTCTTGTTCTTCAGGATTGTTGAGTTTTGCCTGTTCAAGTTCGTTGAATTGAAATGTGAGATATTCTTCCTGCTGCTTGCTGTTGGCAATGTCGGCTATTAACTGCTGAAGTTCTGCATTAATCTGTTGATATTGCTGATATTGTAGCTTAAATTCATCCAGTTTATCGGAGTCTTTTGCAATAATGTCAACAACGCTGAGCTGGAAATCTTCTTTTTGAAGTAGTAAATTCTGGTGCTGGCTATGCACATCAACAAGGTGTTCTCCCAGACGCTTCATTGATGAAAGTGAGGCAGGAGTGTCGTTGATGAAAGCACGACTTTTACCCTTGCTTGTTATCTCACGACGCAGAATGGTGTCAGTGGGATCGTAGTCGATATCCTCTTCGTGAAAGAACTCTTCAAGCTGATATTGCGATAGGTCGAAATGTGCTTCTACTATGCATTTCTCTGCACCACTCTTTATCTGTTTCATGTCGGCACGGTTACCGAGAAGTAGGCCTATAGCTCCGAGAATGATACTTTTACCAGCACCTGTTTCGCCCGTGATAACGGAAAAACCAGAGTGGAAATCTATATTGAGCTCGTCGATGAGCGTGAAGTTCTGAATGTAGAGTTGTTTAATCATGTTATTTCAATATTTTATCCCATGTGTTGTTCTGACTGGCATTGATACTCATGAGAATATCATAGACCGATTGTTTCTCTTTCTGATTGCCGTGCCCATTGTAGATATTGCCGAGTTCGTCTTTCTTGTAGTCGGTCCATATCTGTGGCAGAAGACTCATTGGGCGGTTTTCGTGAGCAATCTTTAGATTGTTTTCTATGGCAGATGTTATATTTGTTCGTCCACGTTCAACATTTGTTGCCATCTCGTCTAACCCTGTGCGGTAATAGTCGTATTGTAGTTGCCGCATTGGCTTAAGGCTTTCCTCAAGATAATCGTTAATGATAGCAAATCTATTTCGGTTGTTATCAAAACTCTTCCAACCTGTGAAGTTAAGCATCTGGGCATTGTTCACAAGGTTGAGACATTGATGAAGTACATCGTCGCCGCCCATAGGAGAAAAACTGTCGAGATTGATTCCTATTATGAGATAGGCATAGTAAGCCATGAGGGCTGTGAGCTGATTGTCAATAGACTCGTCGTTGAACTGCAACTGATCGAATTGGGAATACTCGAAGTTGAAGTCGTTGTCGGTATTGCTATATAATATAGTACTGTATGCCGAATCGAATACGGGACGATTAGCCTGTATAAGTGCCTTGCATGTGAACTTGTTGGATTCTTTATCGTATTTTGTAACAGTGATATTGAAGCTGCAGACTATTTGTTCTCTTTTCTGAAACTGCATGCTTGTCCATTGTCGATCGTTCAGAAACTGCTCCATGTTCTGCTGCAGATTCTCGAACACGCTTTTGTCTGTGCCTTGAATCTGCGAATGGTTGATGGTTACCTTAGCCTGTAATTCCTGTGCAGAACTACAGAATGGCAGCAAGCTCATCAATAATATCGCGAGCCACAAGAGACTTTGGTTTCTTCTCATAGTCTTTCTTACCATTAGATGAGATAATACTTATTTGGTTTTCGTCGCTTCGGAATGTTGTTCCAGGTATGCGTGTGGAATTGAGCACGATGAAATCGGCATTTTTCTTTTCCAGTTTCTTTTCTGCATTAGCCTGCTCGTTGTTTGTCTCAAGAGCAAAGGCCACAATGCGTTGCTGCTTTGTTTTCATCTTGCCCAAAGCGGCTGCTATATCGTGGGTTGAGGTGAGATGAAGCGTTAGCTCGTTGCCTTCACGCTTTATCTTCTCAGAGGCTACGTTGTCGGGCTTGAAATCGGCAACAGCAGCACAAAGTATAGCTGCATCACTATCTGGAAAGGCTGTTATTGCGGCTTCATACATCTGTTGACAACTTTCCACATCTATGCGATTGATTGACTTTGAGCATTTAAGAGCCACAGGACCGGAAATAAGAGTAACCTCAGCTCCACGGCGTTTACATTCTTCGGCAAGAGCAAATCCCATCTTTCCAGAAGAATAATTGCCTATAAAACGTACAGGATCAATCTTCTCATAGGTTGGTCCAGCTGTTATCAGCACTTTTTTCCCTTTAAGCTGATTGTGATTGTCAGAAAGAAACTGATCGATATATTCTGCGATTACATCGGGTTCTTCCATTCTGCCTTTGCCTTCAAGACCTGAAGCAAGGAATCCGCTCTCTGGTTCTATAATGATATTGCCATAACTTTGCAAGGTTTGTATGTTCTTTTGCGTAGAGGGGTGTTTGTACATGTCTAGGTCCATTGCTGGAGCTATCACAACAGGAGCTTTCATGCTTAGATATGTGGTGATAAGCATGTTGTCGGCAATGCCATTTGCCATTTTACCTAATGTACTTGCTGTGCATGGAGCTATAAGCATGAGGTCGGCCCAAAGCCCGAGGTCAACATGGCTGTTCCACGTTCCGTCGCGTTGTGAGAAGAACTCTGAAACAACAGGTTTGTGTGTAAGCGTAGAAAGGGTGATAGGGGTAATGAACTCCTTTCCTGAAGGAGTGATAACAACCTGTACTTCAGCTCCTTTCTTAACGAGTGCGCGGATAATATAGCAGGCTTTGTAGGCTGCTATACTACCCGTGATTCCCAATACGATATGTTTACCTTGTAACATTCTTTACTTTTTGTTGAATTCGCGAAGGCGAATACGTGTGAGAACTTGTTTTGTGTCGAGAGTGAAATCGGCTCCCAATACCCAGCTATAGTAACCTGGATCTCGACGAAGAACATCGGCTACATCCTGTCCTTTGTATTTACCAAAATTGAAGACCTCATGAAGCTGTGGCTTGCCATCGTTCTCAACGAGTTCCTTGCCATTGGCATCTTTGAGAGGCTCCCATATTATGCGACCTGCAAAGTCAACATTATTATTCATTCGTGAGAACTCTGCAAGTTCGTCCATATTGTTGTTAAGTGTGCGTTCAGGTTCTTCCTGTTTCCCTGGGGCATACATGTCGAGTTGTCCCTGAAGTACACGGTAGGTTGCCTCTGTGTCCTGATCGGCAAGATGAGCCTGGAAATCGTCTTCCATCTTATGGCCTGTATAGAACTTGTATGCAGCAGCAAGGTTGCGTCGTTCCATCTTATGGAAGATGTTCTGCGCATCAATGAGGCGACACTTTGAGAAATCGAAGTCAATACCAGCGCGAAGGAATTCCTCTGCCAATAAGGGTACATCGAAACGGTTTGAATTGAAACCTGCAAAATCGCATCCCTTGAATTCTTTCTCCAATTCCTTGGACAGTTCCTTGAATGTTGGTTTGTCTTTCACCATTTCGTTGGTGATACTTGTGAGCTGTACGACCAGTTCTGGAATTTCCTTTTCTGGATTAATTAGGATATTTTCGCGCTTTTCTGTTCCGTCAGGATTAACCTTTATGTATGCAATTTGGATAATTCTGTCGTTTACAAGATCAAGGCCTGTGGCTTCCAAATCAAAGATAACCAAAGGCTTAGTAAGATTCAGTTTCAATTTTTCTTTAATATTAAAATCCTTGGCCACGTTTTATGGTGACCAAGGATATATGATACATGTTGAATACTAATTAGTCGTTGAGCAACATTGGCATGAGAAGCATTAACACATTCTCATTCTCTGGCTGCTCAGCTGGAACAACAATACCTGCGCGGCTCGGGTCAGCAAGCTGCATTTCGATTTCGTTGGAATCAATATTGTTGATGATTTCCTGAAGTGAACCACCCTTGAAACCTATACTCATGGCGTTGCCTGTATAGTCGCAAACAATTTGCTCCTTAGCACTTGTTGCAAAGTCGATGTCTTCGGCAGAAAGTTCAAGTTTGCCTGCTGTGAGTGAGAGGCGTACAAGCTGACTGCTCTCGCTTGAGAAAGGCAATACTCGACGAAGGGCAGAGATGAGAGCCTTTCTGTCGATAACCATCTTGTTAGGGTTGTTCTGTGGAATTACAGAGTTGTAGTTAGGGTATTTGCCTTCAATGAGACGGCAGGTGAGAACTGTGTCGGAGAAATTAATCTCGGCTGTCCTATCATCAAACTTGATGATTACATCGCCACCGTCCTTTGAAAGTGTGTTCTTGAGGAGAGTAGCTGGCTTTTTGGGAAGAATGAAAGAAGCAGGAGTATCGCTATTGATACTGAAGTTCTGATTACGAACAAGTTTGTGTCCATCACTTGCAACAATAGCCAAACAATCAGCAGAAAGGTCGAAATAGATACCATTCATTACTGGACGAAGCTCATCCTGAGCTGTAGCGAAGAGTGAACGGGAAATATTGTCGGCAAGAGTACTACTGTCGATAGTGAGGAGTGTTGCTCCATCTGGAACAGCTGTAGTACGAGGATATTCATCAGCATTCTGTGCTGTGAAATTGTATATACCATTCTGATAGAGAATCTTTATGGTAAGGGCGTTAACATCAATATCGAAAGTAAGGGGTTGCTCTGAGAGCTCTTTTACTGCATCGAGGATAGTGCGACTTGGAACTGCAAAGACGCCATCGCCCTCGCATTGGTCGAGTGCAATAGTTGTTTGCATGATGTTTTCGCTATCAGAAGCCGTAATTTTCAAACTGTTGTTAGCTACCTCAAAAAGAAAACTGTCGAGAATAGGCAATGAGTTCTTACTATTGATAACTTTAGCGAGTGATTGAAGGCGACTATTAAGAGCGCCACTTGATAATGTAAATTTCATTAGTATCCTCTATTTATTTATGTTTTTAATCAATGTTTTTATTTCACTCACAAAAATACAAAAAATAGTATTGTCATGCAAAAAAATATTCGAAATATTTCAGTTTTTAGAACTATTTTAGTAATTTCGCAAACTGAATGAAAACCCAAAATAAGATTCTAAAATAGATTTTTATGGATATACAAGGAAAAATTATTATTGCGTTGGAGCCACGTACAGGTACTTCTGCTCGTGGTGACTGGAAGAGTCAGAGTTTTGTTGTTGAAACTCATGATGCTTATCCAAAGAAGATGGTGTTTGACGTATTCGGTGAGGATCGTCTGAATCGTTTCAATATTCAGGTAGGCCAGGAAGTAATGGTTTCATTTGATATTGATGCTCACGAGTATAATGGTCGCTGGTTTAATAATGTTCGTGCTTTCGACGTTCGTTTGGTTGATCCTGCTTCTGTTGGTGCTGCTCCTGCTGCTCAGCCTGCACCTTTTGCTCCGGCTCCAGCACAGCCTGCAACACAAGCCGCAGCTCCATTCCCTCCAGCACAGCCTGCTGCCGCTGAAGGTGAAAGCACAGATGATCTTCCATTCTAAATTAAGAATATCAACGCTTTTATAAGCAACAGATATAAAGAATAAAGCCTGATTGGGAAACCAATCAGGCTTTTATTTTAGTAGATAAAAGAAGTTAGAAGGAGTTAGATGAAGATAAAAGACATTTGTCCTCTATCATCGTCGCTGAAAAGCGACATATCTTCCTTAATCTCCTTCTATCTTCTAACTCGCTTATTTTTTCAGCTTCTCAACATAAGCATCAATAACAGCAACAGCCACAATGTTGACAACATCACGTACGCTACTTTCGAAATCCGTGAAGTGAATAGCTTTATTCAAGCCCATCTGGATAGGACCAATTATCTCGGCATCTGGATCAAGAGCTTGCAAAAGCTTGTAGCTGGCATTTGCGCTACTCATGTTAGGGAACACAAGGGTATTCACATCCTTACCTTTTAAACGAGTGAAAGGATACTTGTCGTCACGAAGTTCCTTGTTGAGTGCAAAGTTAACCTGCATTTCACCATCTATTGCAAGATCAGGATATTGTTCCTGCATGTTAGCAACGGCTGTGCCTACCTTTACGGGGCTACCAATCTGGTCGGTACCAAAGTTACTGTAGCTTATCATGGCTATAACAGGTTCTTCGTTGAAGAACTTAACTGTGTGAGCTGATAGCTTTGCAACATCGGTAAGCACATTTTCGTCAGGATGACGATTAATGAGTGTGTCTGAAATGTAGTAGGTTCCCTTCTTTGTGTTGAGAATGTGCATAGTTCCGAATGTCTTGTATTCTGGGCGTATGCCTACTACTTCCTTGGCTACTTTAACTGTGTTGCTGTATTTTGTATAAAGACCTGTAATGAAGGCATCGGCATCTCCTTGTTCTACCATAGACATACCGAAATAGTTGCGCTCGTACATCTTGTCGTAGGCTTCTTCGAAGGTGTAGCCTTGGCGTGCACGCTTTTCTGCAAGGTGCTTTGCGTAGGTGGCACGGCGACGTTGTTCCTGGTCTGCACGCATATCAATAAGTTCAATACCTGTGAGATCGAGTTTCAAACGGTTTGCCAAACGCTTTAGACGGTCTGGATTTCCTAATAGGATAGGGTAGCAGATTCCTTCCTGCTTTGCCTGAACAGCAGCTTTCATCATTGTAGGGTGAGCGCCTTCGGCAAATACCACGCGTTGTGGGTGCTGGCGGGCTGTTTCGTGGAACTTACGAGTCAAGGCTGTTTCCTGACCAAGAAGCTGACGAAGATGCTGTTTGTAGGCATCCCAATCCTTTATTTCTGTGCGTGCGACACCACTTTCCATAGCAGCCTTAGCAACTGCTGCGCTCACCTCTGTAATGAGTCGTGGGTCAACAGGTTTTGGAATGAAATACTTTGGGCCGAAATCAAGATCACTCACATGATAGGTCTTGTTTACAATCTCAGGAACAGGAGCCTTTGCAAGTTCGGCAAGAGCCTTTACTGCTGCCAACTTCATTTCTTCGTTGATGGCTGTAGCATGAGTGTCGAGGGCTCCGCGGAAAATGTAAGGGAATACCATCACATTGTTTATCTGGTTCGGATAGTCAGAACGACCTGTTGACATCAACACGTCTGGACGTGCAGCCATGGCATCCTCATAGCTTATTTCTGGGACAGGATTGGCAAGGGCAAATACCACAGGATTATCTGCCATAGAGCGAACCATGTCTTGTGAAAGAACATTTCCTTTAGAAAGACCAACGAAAACATCTGCTCCCTTAACAGCTTCGGCTAAGGTGTGTATGTCTGTGCGGCTTGTAGCAAACTCGGCTTTCTGCTCGTTAACATGTTCTCTACCTTTATAAATAACTCCCTTGGAGTCGAGCATAACGATATTCTCGTGCTTAGCACCAATAGCGCAATAAAGTTTTGTACAACTTATGGCTGCTGCACCTGCTCCGTTGACAACAATTTTGGCGTCTTCAATCTTCTTGCCTGCTATTTCAAGAGCGTTCTTCAAACCTGCAGCTGAAACAATAGCTGTTCCGTGCTGGTCGTCGTGCATAACAGGAATATCCAGAGTTTTCTTTAGACGCTGTTCTATGTAGAAACATTCTGGTGCCTTGATGTCTTCGAGATTTATACCGCCAAATGTAGGTGCTATTTTTTCTACTGTCTCACAGAATTTCTCTGGGTCTTTTTCTGCAACCTCGATATCAAAAACATCCACGCCACCGTAGATTTTGAAGAGAAGTCCTTTGCCTTCCATAACAGGCTTACCGCTCATAGCGCCAATGTCGCCAAGACCTAATACAGCTGTTCCGTTGCTTATAACGGCAACAAGATTTCCTTTATCGGTATATTTGTAAACTTCATCAGGAGTGTTCTGAATTTCCAAGCATGGATAAGCAACACCAGGTGAATAAGCAAGACTTAAATCTGTTTGGGTGTGGTAGGGCTTGGTTGGCTTTACCTCAATCTTTCCCGGTCGGCCGTTCTCGTGATACTCAAGAGCAGCCTCTTTAGTGATTTTTACCATAAAAGCTATAAATTATAATATATTTCTTATTTTATCCTTACAAGATTGCAGCAAAGATAGTAAAAAACCGATAAAATCGTGTGGGTTTTTTGTTTTTTTTGTATCTTTGCCACGAAAACGTTTTCTTATGCAGAATATAACCGAACTTACAGAGTATAAAAAGGAACTTCGTGGCAAATTATTGACTACAGCTATGGAAGAATTTGCAAGTAGAGGTATCAAAGCAGTAAAAATGGATGATATTGCTGCTAAGCTTGGTATATCAAAACGCACGATGTACGAGATTTATAGCACTAAGGAAGATATTCTTCTTGAAGGAATACTGAAACATGATGAAAACGAGGAAAGACAATTTGCAGAATACATGGCAAAGGAACCTCGTACAACAATGGATATCATGGTAGCTTTTTTCCGTATGCAGATGAAAGCAGCTTCAAGTGTTTGCCCCCAGTTCTATTCTGACCTTAATAAATACCAGAATGTTTTAAAAGCAATTGCAAAGAAACATTCTGAGCGTGATATGCGGGCTTTGGATTTCTTCAAAAAGGGTATTGATGAAGGATATTTCCGTTCTGATTTCGATTATACGCTTCTTCTTACTATTGTTCGCCAAAGCATGCAATATGTTATGGATAGTCAACTATACAAGCAGTATGGCACTCAGCACTTGTTCCGCAACATGATAATGCTTTTTATTCGTGGTTTTGCAACCCAAAAAGGTATTCAGGAGTTTGACAAAGCACTAAGTGAATTTTGAACAACTGAATAGAAGTAAATATAGAAAAAAGTGGCAGCCAATGAATATGAAATCATTACCTGCCACTTTTTTATTGTCAATTATTATAGGCTTTTTATTGATGAAACAAATTCTTTTTCGTTTTTTTTCATTCATAAATCGCACGAAGTGCGACTAATTCCAAATTCCTAATTCCACATTTCACATTCTCTTATCTTGTTGCTCTGAAGCCTTCAAGGTTTTTATATTTGCGTTTCATCATTCGCTTGTAGATATTTCGCATCCAGAAACGTTCTGATACTATGAATATCAAACCGGTTGTGAACAATACGATATACACGCCTGTTGTTGACATGAAGGCGTTGAGAAGGAAATAGATACCTATTGGAGCACAGAAAGCAACCATAGTAATTATGAATGGTAGCCAGCTGTTGCTCTGACCATTTCGTCCTGTTATCTTTTGGTTCAACGGAATAGTTTGACGATTGAATACTGCCAACTGGAAAAGCAGACAATAGCAGCTACCCATGGTGAACGACATGTAAGCCACGAGTTGCAGAAGGCTGAATTTGCCGGCTATGATAGCAGGAATCATTATTATGAAAGGTATAAGAAGCATTAAGCTATAGAAGATGTATTTTGCCTCAAGAAGTTTTAGAATGTTTTCTTTGTGAACAAGAAGACATTCTATGTAGTTGCCTTCGTAGCTCATCACTTTTGTGATGAACATTGTTCCAAAGATGAGGAAGTTATACAGACAGAAATAGTTTTTGCTGAACTCGTCGTTATATATGTTGGTATAGCTGATGAGAATGCTGAAAACTGAAGCTACTGCAATGGCTGAGAAGAAACCAATCTTGGTGTTTCGGTTGCGGATAACCATTTTTATTTCAAGTTTCAAGTATTCGCCTAACTCGCCATAGCGGTTAAGGAACGTGAACTTTGATACTGTTCTTAGCTTTGTTTGTTTTTTGCCTTTACCCAGCTCTGTCATGATGTGTACAAATTGTATTTTTCTATTGGCAAGTACGATGCCAGCAAGAAACAGTAATGCAATAACGAGTGGGAGAGGGTTGCCTTTTTCGGCGAGTATTCCTATGCTTCCATAAATATTGGTGAAGTAGTCGAAGTCGACAACTAACCATGGCAAGGCGATTGTGGCATAAACGGCAACAGGTAGTAGCACCCATAGCATATTAGTGCCTATGAGGGTGCGACAGATTAGATACCATTGGCTGTTTATGAGGAAAAGCACGTAGAATGTGCATAGAAAGAGAATTGTAGCCCAAATGCCATAGCTAAAAAGAACGGACATAAGGCAGTATGGCAGTAGTAGGGCATACCATATTGCGTTGCCCCATGTGAAAAGAGAAGAGGTTATAAAGGCTTCTGTACAGATGTATCTTGAGACAGGCAATAGAAGATAGGGCTTTACCAGTTGTGCTGGAGTTTGCTGACTTATGAAACGCACACCAAAGTCGATTGCCAAGATAAATGGTGCTATTGTGAAGATGAATTCGAGTGCAGATGTGCTGTTGTCGTTGTTTATAGCCAAAGAGAACATTATGGCAAAGAAGATGAGGTAGAGCAGCATAGCTGAAATACCAATATACACCATGATTTTTGCGTTTTTGTTCATGGTAGAATCGAGTGCACGTTTGTCTGCAATCTTTCTGTGGCGTCGCAGTTCTTTATAGAGCTGTAGTCTTTTCATTGTTTTTTTAGTTCTTTATGGTGGAAGAATAAATGTGATTCCCAGTACAGAAGCATGCTTTGTACTGGGAAGTGGGGCTTTTATCTCAAATCAATAACTTCGGCTTTTGGATAATCCTTTGCTTGGAACACGAATGTTGAATTGCTAACATTCTTTGCCTGGAAATTGCTGATGCTGATTGTTGTCCAGTTTTTGTCCTGGCGGAACTTCACCTGACTTGGAGTGTAGCTCTTTTTGTCAACTGTGATGTATAGTTCCTGAAGGGTTCGTTTCTTGTTCTGAGCTACCATGTGAACCTGATAGCTGTTGCCTTCGGTTTTCATGTCGAGATTGTAGCCTGAACGATAGATGTTGATGAATTTATATGGGTTCATCTGTGCCTGCTTAGCTTCGGTAGGTGTGGTTATGTTCACCTCGTTGGTTTGCTTCATCCAGCTCCATTGTGTTTTGCCGTTATACCACACTATTGCCTGTGGCGTGCGTGCATAAAACTTGTTTCCTTTGATGGAGATGGAACCGCTGGTTTTTCCCATCTTTGAACTTGTGATGCTGAAGTTGGCGCTTGCTCCTCCCTTTCTGCCAACAATAGCTGCTGTTTTGTCCAACACCTTTTTTGCTTGTGCTGCATTCTGTGCTGTTGCACAAAGGGTCACTAACATGAATAGTGACAAGAATAAAATCTTCTTCATAATTTTCGCAATTAAAAATTATACTATTTTTTTACCCGAACGAATCCTAAACTCATCTCGAACGCATCTAAAAGGCATCCTAAAGGAATGTCGAAGTGTTCTTTTGTGATTTTTGTAAAGGATTATCGAGGGGGAGAGTTTTAATTAATTTCCATTTAGGCGTGCAAGAATTTCGTTCAGAGAATTTTCGTCCTGTACAAGTACATCGCGAGGCTTTGAGCCCATAGCTGCACCCACGATACCAGCTTGCTCAAGCTGATCCATAAGGCGACCTGCTCGGTTGTAGCCTATAGAGAATCGGCGCTGAATCATGCTTGTTGAACCTTGTTGAGAAAGCACGATAGCGTGTGCTGCCTCGTTGAAGTAAGGGTCAAGCTGACGCAAGTCTGCCATTCCGCCGCCACCGCCTTCGCTGGCATTATCATCGGCTGGTTCAGGGAGTGATGCAGGCTCTACTGGTCCAGGCTGGTTGGCAATATGATTGTTAACCTCTTCTATCTCTGGTGTGTCGATGAATGCACATTGTATTCTGACAGGGTCGCCGGCTCCAAGGAAAAGCATATCGCCCTTTCCGATAAGTTGGTCGGCACCCTTGCGGTCGAGAATGGTACGTGAGTCGATGACTGACGTTACTCGGAAGGCAATTCTACCAGGGAAGTTTGCCTTGATATTACCTGTGATAATCTTTGTTGTTGGACGCTGGGTGGCAATCACCATGTGAATACCCACGGCACGAGCCAACTGTGCAATACGTGCGATAGGAAGCTCTATTTCCTTTCCGGCTGTCATAATCAAGTCGCCAAACTCGTCGATAATAACAACTATGTATGGCATATATTCGTGCCCCTTTGTAAGGTCGAGCTTGTGATGTATGAACTTGTCGTTATATTCCTCAATCTTTTTCACCTGAGCCATCTTCAGCAGGTCGTAGCGATGATCCATCAGTTTGCACAGAGAGTTAAGTGTGCGCACCACCTTCTGCACATCGGTAATGATTGGTTCTTCGTCGTTTTCTGGCAAACAAGCCATGTAGTGAGGTGCAATCTGGTTATAGATAGAGAATTCCACCTTCTTTGGGTCAACAAGTACAAATTTCAGCTCGTTTGGATGTTTCTTATAGAGTAGAGAGGTGATGATGGCGTTTAGACCTACAGATTTACCTTGTCCGGTAGCACCGGCAACAAGCAGGTGAGGCAGTTTGTGAAGGTCGAACATATACACCTCATTAGAGATAGTCTTACCAATAGCCACAGGAAGCGCCATCTTTGTTTCTTGGAACTTCTTGCTGTTGAGCACGCTTTCCATGCTCACAATCTGTGGATTCTTGTTAGGTACCTCAATACCGATGGTTCCCTTTCCTGGCATAGGTGCGATGATACGGATGCCAAGGGCGCTAAGGCTCAGGGCTATATCATCTTCAAGGTTACGTATCTTATTGATTCTCACACCCTCGGCTGGAGTAATCTCGTAGAGGGTGATGGTTGGACCAACGGTAGCGTTAATTTTTGAAATCTCCACGCCAAAAGAGTGCAACACTTCAACAATTCGGTTGTTGTTGGCCTTTATTTCTTCATAGTCAACAACAGGTTTGTTGGTGTCGTATTTCTTAAGCAGATTTAGCGATGGGAACTTGTATTTTGTAAATGGCTCACGAGGGTCGATAGGCGTTGACAGAATCTGCTCTGGGGTGAGAGTCTTGCTTGTGGCCTTGTCTTCATCCTTTGCAACATCCACGGTGAGCATATCGTCTGATGAAACCCCGTTGGCATTCTTTATCTCCAATGGCTTCTCTGCCACAACGGGAGCAACTGCAGGCTGTGGCGCGCCCTGAGAATAATCTGTGAGGTCAACAACAGGCGATGGTACATCCTCTTGTGGCAGAGGTTCAAGTTCTGTATCTTCCTCTTCGTCGCTTTCGGTTTCCTCCACAGTTTCCTCCTCGCCTTCAGGTTTGTTAGTAGTGTCTGTAACCGAGAATGTTATCTTTGATGTGAGATATTTTACAGGGTTAAGTGCCTTGCGTATAACGGTTATAGTCTCTGCACTCAAATAGGTGAGGAATGCAATAGCAATAAACAATAGAAGGGCTGTGAGACCAGGTGTACCCACAACATTCTCGAGTTGCTGCACGCAGAATAATCCATGATTTCCTCCAGGATTATATATCTGGTCGCCAAGAATAGGAGAGAGAAACTTCGCAAATGTTACCGAACTCCACACCATGATAAGCATCATGCAGAAAAACCATTTCCACAAGTTGATGGTGTAGATTTTCATCATCTTCAAACCTACAATAATAATAAATAGAGGAATGAGGAATGCTGGTAAACCGAAGTTTACAGAAATAAGTTGGTAAGAGAGAATGGCTCCAACAGAACCTCCCATATTTTGGAATTCTCTTTGCTGATTAGCCCAATCTGCAGGGTGTATGTTTTCAAGGATGCTTTGGTCGGCTTTTCCTGTTGAAAGAAAAGATATCATAGCTATGGTAACAACAACTGCCACCAAAAGCAGAAGCAATCCAAGGATAAAATCTATCTTGTCGTTGTTGAAAATCTTATTTTGTAGGCTTAATGTATCGCCAAAGCTCTGCTTTTTGCCTTTTTTCTTTCTTGCCATATTTTCCGTAACTATGTAAAATGTTTATTTGCTGGTTTTACGTGCAAAAATAACGTAAAAATTCGAGAAAGGCTCATTTTTTCATAACTTTTTTTTAATTTTGCATGTTGTAAGAAACGAAGATGAAGAAAACAATATATAGTAAGTTTGACAAGAATGCGATCAGCAGCCTGCCAAGGCTACTGTTCCCTGGACGAATCATTACTATCTTTACTGCTGGAGAAGCAGAAAAAGCAGTTGATTATCTGCTCAAGGCCGACATTCTTGGCGTAGATACTGAAACAAAGCCTGCTTTCAAGCGTGGGCAGAGTCATAAGGTTGCCCTTTTACAGGTTTCAACCCGTGACACTTGTTTCTTGTTCCGTCTAAATATGATGGGTATGCCTCCTGCAGTCATCCGTTTGCTCGAGGATATAACAATTCCAAAAGTAGGGTTGTCGTGGCACGATGATATTCTGTCGCTTCATCGTAGAGCAGAGTTTAAGCCAGGCAAGTTTATCGATTTACAGAATATTGTTGGCGATATAGGTATCAAGGATTTAAGTCTGCAGAAACTCTATGCCAACATCTTTCAGCAGAAGATTTCAAAGCGTCAGCGACTCACCAACTGGGAAGCCGATGTGCTTAATTCTAAGCAGCAACAGTATGCTGCTACCGATGCCTGGGCATGTATCAACCTTTATGAAGAGGTTATGCGCCTGAAGAAAACCGGTGACTATGATCTTGTTGTAGTTCCCGAACCCGAACCTGCTCAGGTGGTAGCTGTAGAGCAAGAAACAGTTAGTAATCAATAAAAACGTAGCCGTTAATACAAAAATATATGTATAAACAGATATTTCTTAAAAGAGGTAAAGAAGAATCGCTTGAGCGTTTTCATCCATGGATTTTCTCTGGTGCCATTCATCACATGGACGAAGGCATTGAGGAAGGCGATTTCGTTAGAGTGATTTCTTCTGCAGGCAAGTTTATTGCTGTGGGACATTTTCAGATTGGCTCAATTGCTGTCAGGGTTCTTTCTTTCCGTGATATCGTTATTGATGGAGAATTTTGGAAAGAACGACTGAAAAGTGCTCTTGAAATGCGCATCAGCATAGGTATTGCCGATAATCCTCAGAACAACACCTATCGCCTTGTACATGGCGAGGGAGATAATCTTCCAGGACTCGTTATCGACTGCTATGGAGAAACAGCAGTTATGCAGGCTCATAGCGTGGGTATGCACGTTTGCAGAGAGCAAATATGCAATGCCCTTGTTGATGTTATGGGCAACAGAATAAAGAACGTGTATTATAAGAGTGAGACAACTCTTCCTTATAAAGCAGAGCTTAACCAGGAGAATGGCTTTATCTATGGTTCAACCGATAATAATGTAGCGGTAGAGCATGGCTTGAAGTTCCATGTTGACTGGTTGAAGGGCCAAAAAACAGGTTTCTTTGTTGACCAACGCGAAAACCGTCAGCTTCTTGAACGCTATGCCAAGGGAAAGAGTGTGCTTAATATGTTCTGCTACACAGGTGGTTTCTCGGTGTATGCTATGAGAGGCGAAGCCAAACTTGTTCACTCAGTTGATAGTAGTGCAAAAGCAATTGAGCTTACCAATGACAACATTGAATTGAATTTCCCAGGCGACAAGCGTCATGAGGCATTCTGCGAAGATGCCTTTAAATATCTTGATGCCAACGACAATAAGTACGATCTCATCGTGCTTGACCCTCCTGCATTTGCCAAGCATCGCTCGGCACTTAGAAATGCGTTAAAGGGTTACACTCGTTTGAATTACAAAGGCTTCCAACGTATTCGTCAGGGAGGTATCCTCTTCACGTTCAGTTGTTCTCAGGCTGTAAATAAAGAGCAGTTCCGTGCAGCCGTGTTCACAGCAGCAGCTCAGGCAAAGCGCAAGGTGCGCATTCTGCATCAGCTTCATCAGCCTGCCGACCATCCAATCAACATCTATCATCCAGAGGGCGAATACCTCAAGGGATTGGTGCTTTATGTAGAATAAAAAAACGGTCATTTCATCGAAGAAACCATGCGCTTTCTTGAAAAGATAGACAAATATATTCATCGCAACAATTTACTCCACCCGGAAGACTTGTATATTGTGGCTCTTTCTGGTGGAGCTGATAGCGTTGCTTTGCTTCTTGTCTTGAAGCAGCTTGGTTACAAAGTTGAGGCTGCTCATTGTAATTTTAATCTTCGTGGCGAAGAATCGATAAGAGACGAGCAGTTCTGTGTTTCTCTCTGCGAAAAACAAAATGTCCCACTTCATCGCATTCATTTTGATACAAAAGCTTATGCAGCCCTTCACAAGGTAAGCATAGAGATGGCAGCCCGAGAACTTCGTTATCAGTATTTTGAAAACCTTCGTAAAGATATTTGTGCGAAGGGCATTTGTGTGGCTCATCACGAGGATGATAATGTAGAAACAATTCTTCTTAACATTATACGCGGAACAGGTTTAAAAGGTCTCACAGGGATAGCCCCTAAGAATGGTAATATTATCCGTCCTTTACTTTGTATAACTCGCTCTGATATAATTGCTTATCTTGAAAGCGTTCAACAGAATTATGTTGTTGATAGTACCAATCTTGTAGATGATGTGAAGCGAAATAAAATTCGCCTTAATCTTCTCCCTATGCTCGAGGAGATGAATCCTTCTGTTAAGAGCAATATAGCGTCTATGGCGCGTTATCTTGCTGAGGCTGAGAAGATTACTAATATGAGTATGGATGGCTTTTGGAAACGTAAGGCTGATATTGTTACCTATCTGCCCGATGAAAGCGTGCCTTTTGATGCCGACCTTGACACCTCTGCCCGTATATCCATTCAGCACATAATGGATTTCTTCAGTCCTGAGTATCTTCTTTTCTACATACTTAAAAACTACGGTTTCAACGGTATTCAAGTTGAACAAATATGCGAAGAGATGAATGGTGATGCTCAGGGCAAAAGCTGGCAGTCGGCCACTCACGAACTTATTATAGACAGAGGGTATCTTGTTGTTGAGAGAATACAGCAAGTTAACGACTTGTGCTTTAAAATACCTGAGACAGGGAACTATGTCGTAAATGATAATAATAGAATAAAACTTTCAGTTTACGACAAATCAGCTTCTTTTTCTGTGAGTAAAGAACCTTCTGTTGCCACTCTCGATGCCGATAAAGTGGTCTTTCCTTTAACTTTGCGCGCAACAAAGCAGGGCGACCGCTTTGTTCCTTTTGGCATGAAAGGAAGCAAACTTGTGAGCGATTTCCTCACCGATATTAAATTTAATGTTTTTGAGAAGCGTTCTCAGCTTGTTCTTGTAGATTCAACAGATACAATCATCTGGTTGCCCAATCTGCGAGTTTCAAACGCATGTGCCGTTAGTAATGCAACTAAGCACATCCTTGAAATATCCATCTAGTTTGTTCTTTTTTTTTTCTTAAAGCCAATATTTTTTCTCTTTACTATGAAAGAGAACGATATTAGTATGCCCTAAGAGAGAAAATGCTATTGTACTACAAAAAAAATATTTCCTAATTAGGGCGTAATTTTTTGTGTATTATAGTATTTTGTAGCTATGGTTTATGCAATTCTTTCGTAAAGAATATATGTATAAAATTTTCGATTTTTTTGATAAAAAGCATTTTTTTTGCAGGGAGATTATTGCGCGGTATGTAAATAAATGTTATATTTGTGCAGTTAACACACAGTTTTTTTCAAAAACGTATCGCTATGGAGTATAAAGACTATGAGAAAACAACAATAATGCAACTGTTGCCAATAGTTATGACTTCAGTTAAACAAGTTATGAATTTCAAAAGAATTTTATCGCTTTTGGTGGTGTTTATTATGAGTTTGGCATCTTATGCGCAGAAAACAGTAACAGGCAATGTTAGGGATGTTTTTGGCGAGCCAATGATTGGTGTAAATATATTGGTAGAAGGAGCAAACAAAGGTGTAGTGACAAATATTCAGGGAGATTTCACAATTGATAATGTTAGCGATAATACAGTCTTGAAGTTTTCCTATATTGGGTTCAGAGATCAGAAAGTTGTTGTGGATGGTAATAACATAATTAATGTTGTAATGCATGAAGATGCTACTGCATTAAATGAAGTGGTAGTTGTGGGATATGGCACTATGAAGAAAAAAGACCTCACAGGTTCTGTGGCAACAGTTAATATCAATGATATTGCTATGGTGACAGGATCAGATGTTCTTCAGGCACTTCAGGCAAGAGTGCCGGGAGTGGATTTACAGCAAGAAGGTGGAGGTGAGGCTGGTGCAGGAGTGAATATAACGCTTCGTGGTAACCGTTCTCTTAAAGCAAGTAATGCGCCACTGGTTATAGTTGATGGTGTGGAATATGGCACTACACTTGATATTCCAGCAAGTGCAATAGAGATGGTGGATATTCTCAAGGATGCAGCTTCAACAGCTATTTATGGTAGCAAAGGAGCCAATGGCGTTATTTTGATAACAACCAAGCGTGGGACTGTAGGAAAAACAAAGGTAACGTTTAGTGGCTATATGTCGTTCAATAGTGCAACAGGGGTAATAAAACCTATGTATGGAGACAAGGAGGTACAACGACTTATTGATAAGAAAATCTATGAGAATGCAGCAGTCAACAATTGGAAATTTGATAATAATGTTACTGCAGCTGACGTGCTCACCTTAAAACTATCTGATGGTACCGAAACATTGAGTATCTATAACGATAAATCATATACTGATTGGATGGATATATTTATGCAAAATAGTTCTTCGCAGAATTACGAGATGTCCATTAATGGTGGTGGTGAAAAGACTAATTTTAATTTTTCTCTTGCAGCGATGAATGATAATGGTTTGATGAAAGATGATAGTTTTAACCGTTATACAGGTCGCATTAATTTTGATCATAAGTTGAATAGTATTGCAAAGGTGGGTGGTAATTTTTCTTATGTATATAAAAGTAATGATAAACGTAATGGTAATGTGTATGAACAAGCACAAAAAATGACGACTATCACGCATGCTTATTTGAATGATGGTACGATAAATGCCACACCTAATCCATGGTATGTTAGTCATTGTTCTCCATTACTTGATGAGAATGGCAACTATCAGCGTAATGTAGAAACAACTCGCTTTTTTGGTAGTATATATGCTGATATATCTCCTATTAAGGGGCTTTCAATAAAATCACAGTTCACACTTGACCGTTCTGATGTGCGTGATGGCTCATATCAGGATTTCGAGAGTCAAAGCAGATGGCAATCAGGACAAACATCTATTATCTCTAATGCACGTTCTAGCCAAACAAAGTATGTGTGGCAGAACACAGCTAATTTTAATAAAGTTATAGGTAGGCATGATTTCACATTCTTGCTGGGGCATGAGATGATGCAATCAGTAAAAGAGTCGTTGGAAATATCAGGTTCGGCAGGTGCTGACCACTTTAATAAAAGCTCATTTTATGATGTGACCAAGATAGAAAATCCTAATAAGAGTTCATCTTATACCAAGGCGTCTATGATATCGTTTTTTAGCAGACTGAATTATTCGTTTAAAGATAAATATTTGTTTCAGACCTCTATACGTGCTGACGGAGCCTCTGTTCTTGCTGATGGGCACAAATGGGGATATTTTCCGTCTGTAAGTGCAGGGTGGCGCATTTCAGAAGAGAATTTTATGCATAGTTCAAAATCATGGCTCGACAATTTGAAATTGCGCGTTTCTTTTGGACTTTCTGGTAATGCTGCCATTGATGCTTATCAAACTCTTGCGTATATTTCGTCTATTGTTCCTAATTCTACAGAAAAGGCTCCAATGACAATGGCTGCTCCAGAACTTACATGGGAGAAGACTACAGCACTTGATTTTGGTATTGATTTCTCTATGTTTAATGGTCGCATTTATGGTAGTATAGACTATTATAAAAGTCACACTTACGACTTGTTGTATTATAGGACAGCTCCTCCATCGTCAGTGTTCACAAGTACACTTGCCAATGTCGGAAAAACAAAAGGACATGGGTGGGAAGTGTCAATAGGCTTGTTACCTGTAAAAACAAAGAACTTCACTTGGGATATAGGTGCCTCGGCAACCTTTAGTCGTGACTACGTAGAGGAGTTAACAGGAAATCTGCAAGAGTATATTAATGGAATTGATATTCTGCGTATAGGAGAGCCTGTGTTAGCCTATTATACATATAAGGTTGATGGGTGTTGGAATATAGGCGAGTTTGATGAATATATGCGGGAAAATCCTAATTTTATAAAGCCATTTGCCACTTATGGTACCCCCGGCACTTCAAAAGCTATAGATGTTAATAAAGATAATAAGATTAATGAGGCCGATAAGGTGATATATAATCGTTCTCCAAAGGCAATCATCGGTCTGACTACGTCTTTAACATATAAAGATTTCTCAATAAGCATTATGACAATGGCTCGGTTGGGTTGGTATTTAAGTTATGATGGATATAAATTGTTTAGATATGATGATGCCAATTGGGGAGACATCAGTTATTGGACTCCTGAAAATACAGGTGCATTAATTCCATCGCCTGGTGCCACTTCTAATCAGATGTATTTTGCAAATGCAATATGGATGCAAAAGGGTGATTATTTCAAGATTAAGGATATAACTTTGTCTTATAATCTGCCTAAAGCTCTTTTGAAATCGGCATTTATGAGTAGTGCTCGTGTGTATTTTTCGTTGAAGAATTACTTCACTTTTAGTCACTTTGATAATAATTACGACCCTGAACGTGGTGGCTCTGTTGACTTTCCGATAATGAAACAGGCTGTTATTGGTGTGAATCTAACATTCTAATCATTAAAAATGAAATAATATGAGTAATAAATATAGTGTTTGTGTTGCATTAATCTGTTTATTTGCTGTGTCGTGTTCCGATTTTTTGAAGGAGGATAATAAGACAGGTGATACAGCCAATCTTGTATATAATACGGCTACTGGTATTGATGGATTGGTGCACTCGGCTTATAGTTATTGTAGGGGATTTTGGGGAAAGGAGCCTGCTATCGGACTTTCAGAAATGGGTACTGACCTGTTTTATTATGGTTATGACAACAAGCAGAAATCATTGGTGAGCTATGACCTGACGGCAATGAGTTTGGGATTCGCATCAATATCAGGGTCAGATGCTTTAAACAACAATCCGTGTTTGGATCAGTATTGGGAACTGTTGTATGCAGGAGTAAATGTGTGCAACAATGTGATGAAGTATGTACCCGAATGTAGCACTATAAGTAGCAAACTGAAAAAAGCTTATATGGGTGATGCTTATTTCTTGCGAGCTCTTTATTATTTGCAGATAGTGTCATTATGGGGGCCTGTTCCCTATAATGCAGAGCCTGTAAGCGATATTATATCTGCCCCTGTTCGGCAGCCTGAGAAAAGAGTATATAAAAATATTCTTGATGATCTTAAAACGGCTATGGAAAACTATAGAGAGGCGAATGTTATGTCTCAGAAAACTGCAACAGGAACTGGACGTGCATTCTTTTATTCAGCCGAAGCTCTTTATGCTCGTGTTTCTTTGTATGCTGCATCGTGGTTGGGGGCTAACAGTATTGACGGCTATGGAAACTTGTATAATGAGGCTCTTACATCTTCGGCTGATGTAATCAATAATTCCGGAGCTCAATTTTATAGCCGGTATTCTGACACGTGGACCCTTAGAAATGAAGAAGCATCGGTAAATAAAGAAAGTCTCTTTGCTGTTCATTATGGTAATGTTCTTTCATCTGGATTCGACAACTGTGTCCCTTTTCGTTATACAGAAAATGGGAAAGGAACATATAATACATTGTTGACACGCAAGAACTACAATAGTAATGGAGGTAGCACCGATTTTTTGATGTATGTTCCTCTATGGAACAATGGTTGTGATGATATAGGTAACAACAAGCAGAATAATACTTCACTCTTTTGGCGTGTGGCAGCAGGTAAAACAACTATTCCTAGTAAGGAAACAGGTGAAAACGTGGAAGTGGGCAAGTATTATTCACCTTATGGGCGTGGTTTTGCTCGTTATTTGCCTTCGCTCTATCTTTGGCAGATTCTTGATGAGGTAAAGGAAACCGACCAGCGATATAATGGAGTGTTGCTAACAAGCTATCGAATTCCAAGAAAACTTGCACATAATGCCGAAAGATATCCTAAAATGTCGGAACAGTATTTTAAGGATTATGATGAGGCTTTTGCTGAAGATGGAAATTATTTTAATGGTGGCGGAACGGCTATCCTTTATTGTTTTATGGATGGAAACTCGGCAGAGGGACAGGCTCTTCAGGCTGAAGCCAAGTATAAGTATCGTTTGCAATTTGCATTTGGTGGCGACATTCCTGTTTACACTTCTTCTAATCCTGCAACAGCTCTTCCTACAGAAGGTGGAAAACCTGTAAGTGATGTCTATGGAGATGATCGTTATAAAAATGAAAAGATAGATGGGCGACGTTCGTTCCCTGGATTAAAGAAGTTTTTGAGTGATGTTTACGAGGTAGAATATCCTACATATGATATATCTCATCGCGATATAATGGTGTTGCGTTTGGCAGAGATGTATCTAATAAAAGCTGAGGCTGAACTTGCCACTGGTGGCGATGCCTTGAAAACACTTAATGAGTTGCGTGCAGCGCGAGCCATATCTGGCAAAGATAATTCTTTGCGTGGCGATGTAACTATTGATACAATTCTTAAAGAACGTGCCCTTGAACTATGTGGCGAATATCAACGCTGGTTTGATTTGAAACGCACTCACAAACTTATAGAGTATGTTAGGGCTCGTAATGCTCAGTCTTCTAAGAATATAGCTCTTAAACATTATTATCGCCCAATACCTCTTTACGAGTTAGAACTGGTTACTAATCGTGGTGATATTACTGTTGAGCAAGCTACCGATGGTGTGTTGCAGTATTCAACAGCATCTGATAAAATGTGGCAGAATCCCGGGTATTAGTGAGGCTTCTTTACATCCGACATTTAAATGACGTAATATATTGTAGGTGTTAAGCATGAAAGGTTAAATAAACTGACAATATAAAAATAAATATTTTTATTTTGCTTTGCTCTTTACTTTTTCGTAACTTTGCAGCATGGAACAACATTATCCATCAAGGTTATTAGAAAAGGCAGTACAAGAGTTTTCTACTCTTCCAGGAATAGGGCGTAAAACTGCTTTGCGCCTGGTTTTAAATTTGCTGAAGCGTGACAACGAAGAGGTTGATGCTTTCACCGAAGCAATACACAATGTGAAGCATGAGGTGAAATACTGTAAGGTGTGCCATAATATAAGTGATACCGATGTGTGTCCAATATGTTCTGATGAAAGACGCGACAAGAGCACAATATGTGTAGTTGAGAACATCCAGGATGTGATGGCGGTAGAGAATACACAACAGTTTCATGGTCTTTATCATGTTTTGGGTGGAATTATTTCGCCTATGGATGGTATTGGCCCTGCCGATATAGAAGTTGACTCACTTGTGTCGCGTGTGAAGGAAGGCGGCATACAAGAAGTGATACTTGCATTGAGTTCCACAATGGAAGGTGATGCTACCAATTTCTATATCTCGCGAAAACTTGCCGAATTCAACATTAAATTGTCGGTGATAGCACGAGGAATCTCGGTGGGCGATGAACTTGAATACACCGATGAGGTTACACTTGGTAGAAGTATAGTGAATAGAACTTTATTTGTAAGATAATGGAAAACAAATCAGAACAAGGTTTAAAGCAAACGCAACGTGCATTGATGTGTGTTTATGCTGGATTAATGTTATTTGCTCTTATCTGGGTGATACTTGGCGAATTTAGTCAGGCAAATTTTATTGGTATTTGGCAGGGGGAAACAGGATTACTGTTCGTTTGCCAGATAATATTCCAATTAGGCACTCTCGCTCTTATCCCTCTGGCACTTAGACTATTCAAATTTAGCAAGATTCACCATAGTCTTGTTAATGACACCACGCCCAACCATGCCAAATTGTTGTTGTATGGAGTGTTGCGCATGGATATGCTTCTTCTCCCTATGATAATCAATCTAATGCTTTATTATTTCTTCATGGTGCCAGGATTTGGTTACATGGCGATAGTGTTGTTTTTGAGCAGTCTTTTTATTGTTCCAACAATCGAAAAATGTAAAGCTGAAATAACAGAGAAACAGGCATGAAACTATCTGTTATCATCGTTAACTACAATGTAAAGTTCTATCTTGCGCAATGTATTCATTCGCTTGAGAAAGCCCTTTGTGGTGTTGAGGCTGAGATTATAGTAGTCGATAATCATTCACGTGATAATAGTGTAGAGTATCTCAAAAAGATATATCCTAATGTGCACTATATAGAGAATGAACACAACGACGGATTTGCTAAGGCAAACAATAAAGGCATACGGCTGGCAAAGGGCGATTATGTGCTGTTGCTGAATCCTGACACTATTGTGGGAGAACAAACAATAGCTCGGGCGGTGAATTTTCTCGATATGCACTCCGGAAGTGGCACTCTTGGTGTAAAGATGCTCAATGCCGATGGTACGTATGCTATGGAAAGCCGCAGAGGAGTTCCTACACCAATGACAGCATTATATAAATTCACAGGCTTGTGGAAACGCTATCCTAACAGTAGAAAGTTTGCCCGATACTACATGAACTATCTTTCGTGGGACGAACCTCATAGAATAGATATTGTGAGTGGAGCCTTCTGCATGGTGAAACGCGAAGTGATAATGAAGGTGGGACTTCTTGATGAAGACTATTTTATGTATGGCGAAGACATAGATCTAAGTTATCGCATGCAGAAAGCAGGCTACACCAACTGGTATCTGCCCGTTGAAATACTGCACTACAAAGGCGAAAGCACTCAGAAAACAAGTTTCAGATACGTGCATGTTTTCTATGGAGCCATGTTCATCTTCTTCCGAAAGCATTTTGCAAGCGCATCTCATTGGCTCAGCATTCCTGTTCATATAGCCATATTTTCCAAGGCAACTCTGGCTTTATTTAATAATGTGCGCAAAGGCATCATAAAGTCGTTGGGATTCTTTTGTCAGCACAAAGAAAAAAATGCAAAATACATCATTTACTGTAGTAAGCACAATCTTGCAAAATGTAATGAACTGATAAACAATAATGGTATCTCTGCCGAGGTAGTTGAAGCCAGTGAAGATACTATGCCACAGGGACACACTGGCGAAGTGGGGCAGAAAGCCTCCGAGGTATATGTAGTTTATGATGCCTCAGTATTTGCCTATCGCCATGTGTTTGCATTCATGCAGAAACAACCACAGCCACACGTGAAGATAGGATTCTATCATCCCGAACAAAACATGATAATAACCCCAAACGAGATATTACGATGAAAGAAAAGGTGATTCCGTATGTAGAGCTCAGAGCCATGGAGCCTGAAGATCTCGACACACTCTACACTATAGAGAACGACAAGTCGATGTGGGATGTAGGGACAACCAATGTGCCTTATTCTAAATTTGTGCTACATCAATACATTGCAAACACAATCAATGACATCTATGCCGATAAGCAAGTGCGCATGATAGCTGTTGACGATAGGGGAGAAACAGTAGGAATTGTTGATCTTGTGAATTTCAATCCACAGCACAACAGAGCAGAAGTAGGAATAGTGGTGCTCAAAGCCCGAAGACGACAAGGATATGGCACTGCAATAATCACAAAACTCATAGACTATTGCCGAAGCACACTTCATCTGCATCAAATCTATGGAATTATTTCGTGTGACAATATTTCATCAAGAAATCTCTTTAAAGAACTGAATTTCAGCGAAGTTATACCCCTTGCACACTGGTTATATGATGGAAAAGATTATAAAGACGCAATAATGATGCAATTTTTTTTGTAAAAAATACAGGTAAACATTTGGTGGAATAAAAAAATATACCTACCTTTGCACTCGCAATCAAGAAAGCAACCTAAATGGTGCGTTAGTTCAGTTGGTTAGAATGCCTGCCTGTCACGCAGGAGGTCACGAGTTCGAGTCTCGTACGCACCGCTTAATTGCTTGAAAAGATTCGCCACTGGTGCGTTAGTTCAGTTGGTTAGAATGCCTGCCTGTCACGCAGGAGGTCACGAGTTCGAGTCTCGTACGCACCGCAGAAAGTCCTCACATTTGTGAGGACTTTTTTTTGTTCTTTTGTGGCAGTTTACTCTCCATTTCTCAGTATACACCATATACTTTCTTCACCATTTTGTTTTTATAAAACGAGTAGTGCTTTTGTGGCACGAGAGATAGTTATATACTAAAGTTTCGCAAGCGAATTATTTTACTTGAGATTTTAAAAGAAAAAATACCGTAACCTATCATAAAATGAATGAAAACTACTATATTTGCACTCGATAATTAATATTGATTTATCGCATAATAATTATGGGTACAAAGTTTCCCGCCTTAAATATGTTTACTCAAGCGTATAACAAGGCGGTGGATATGGTATAGCAGAATAATGAAAAAAAAGAAAATATTATTTCTCCATGGATTCTTTGCAAGTGGTCAGTGTATTCCTGCAATTGCCTTACAGGATGCATTTATGGAGCGTGCTGAGGTACTGACTCCCGATCTGCCTTTGCATCCGAAAGAGGCACTTGAGGGCATTCGCAAGATTATTGATAAAGAGAAACCTGATTTACTGATAGGTAATAGTTGTGGCTCTTTTTATGCTCAGATGCTGGCACCTGTTGTAGGTATTCCTGCATTGCTTGGAAATCCTCATTTCAAGATGACTGACTTTCTGAAGGAGCGTATAGGAGAACACGAATATAAGGCTATCCGCCGAGATGGCAATCAGAAGTTTTGCATCGACAAACAGCTTATAAATGAGTTCGCAGAAATTGAGGCTACCCAGTTCAACTACTGTAATCCATATTACAAGGGTAGGGTATGGGGACTCTTTGGTGAACACGATACTCTTGCTCATTACGAACCTGTATTCTTGGAACATTATACCGAAGTACATCATTTTCCTGGAGCACATACTCCAACAGCTGAGGAAGTAAAAAAATGGTATGTTCCTTTAGCAGAAAAGTTGCTGCAGCAATATCCGCTACCAGAGGATGGTATCAGATATTTCCAGCATTTCAAAGGTGGGAAGTATCGCTTTGTCCATACTGCATTTGATTCTGAAACTCAGGCACGTATGGTTGTTTATCAGGCACTCTATGGTGAGCAACAATATTGGGTTCGTTCTGAAAAAATGTTCTTTGAAAGGATTACTCGTGACGGACATACATTCTCAAGATTTACAGAAATAGATAAAGATTAAAAAACTATGCTTGGACACATTGCAGATTTTACAGCTTGGCCTATTCTTACAGGTATCCTTGTAGGCTATGTAGCTAACCGTCTTATGAGTGGTGAAGGCAAAGGATGTTGCATGAACCTTTTTGTTGGTATTATTGGCAGTTATGCCGGTAGTTTCATCAGTCATCTACTGAATATTGAACTATTTGGTAAGGGCTATATCACCAACTTTGTTTTCTGTGTACTTGGTGCAGTATCTGTATTATGGATTTGGAAAAAGCTCTTTGATTAGTGCATTGCTTTATCTTTTAGCGAAGCTTGCATAGCGTTGTGTCTAATTAAAAAACTGAGAACACTAAATGAAGTGTGCTCAGTTTTTATTGTACAGTTAGCTTTCTAACCTTGATTCTTTACGGCAACTCGCTCACCACTTTCCTATACACACCATATTTCACTTTCGCCACCATTTTGTCTTTGACGTTAAATCAGGAAGCGATGATGGTCTATCACAGACAATAAGAAGAAATCAGCTCTTAGGAATGATACATGCACACAAATATACGACAGTCGTAAGGAAGAATGGTATGGTTTTGGTTTTATCGTTCTTTATGATGCAAAGATACTAAAATATATTTATTCCTCCAATAGTTTGCCGACGCCACACGCACCAAAATAGCTCTCCAGAAGTGTAGGTA
>OCVV011239084.1_pt1 | contig 30921 bp, 26 predicted proteins | sample 1539721 | NCBI WGS metagenome assembly OCVV01 (sample SAMN02144230, study PRJEB22623) | gut metagenome | biome: sheep rumen | host: Ovis aries | place: New Zealand | reverse complement strand
AAAAATTTTCAGAAAATTCAAAGGCACAGCTTCACCGTGCATTATTTGACGAATACTGCAATTACGTCTATGCAATAGTTTCCTGCAAGCTGAAAGAGGTCGCAAGCCGTGAGGATATTGAAGAATGTGTCAGCGATGTCTTTGCGGAAATATTCAGACTTTGCGAAAAAAATCTCTCGGAAGGCGATTTGAAAGGGCTGATAGCTACCGTTTCAAAAAGAAAAGCTGTTGATTATTACAGGAAACTGTCATCAAAGCCCGAAAATATTTCCGATGATGATTTTTTCGGAGGTATTCCCGATATTTCGGATATATCTGCGGATATCGAAAAAAAGGATATCAACCGCATAGTATACGAAAATATACGAAAACTCGGTGAACCTGATGCAAGCATAATAATTCAGCAGTATTTCTATGGAAGAACCGCAAAAGAAATCGCTAAAAGCCTTTTCATGCAGGAAAATACCGTCCATAAAAGGTGCAGCCGTGCAAGAAAAAAACTTAAAGAATTATTGATTCAAGCCGGTATTAATAATTCTTATTAATTAAGACAGGGGGCATATTTATGAAGGACAATGATGAAATCATGAGAGAAATATCCGAGGAATATCCTGTGCTTTCCGATGAGGAAAAAGACAGAATTTTTAACAAATCTGAACAGAAATTAATCTCGGAAGATATCACGGGCGAACAGGTCAGCGGCGTTGAAACCTATAAACCGCAGATTTATAAGTATATCGGCATAGCAGCGGCTTTTCTGCTTGTCTGCGGAGGGGGAACGGCTTTGTATATGAACGTCAGACCGTCACGCTCTCCTGAGAGTTTTGATGTTGTTGAGGAAACTACCGAAGAATCAGTGCAGGAAACGTCAGAGGAAATTACTGAAATTTCCGAAGGAGATATTAATTTGCAGGAAATTGAGGATATTGTCCTTAATACAATTATGTTTGACTATACGCTCTACAATCCCGATATAATTGACGAAAACCCGATTTCTTTCAATATCGTGAACGAGGACGGCACGGATTTTGAACCTGAAGTTTTCTATCTTGTTAATAATTTTGAGACAATAGAGGATTTGAAAGACGTTGCACTCGGATTTATGACTGAAAACTATTATGCAAATTCTGTTGTGAATTATGCAGGTGACAAGAGTGATGTATCTTTGGACGAAAAAATCACAATACAGGAATTTTTCGGTGACAGTTTCCATGTTCCGTCCATGATAACCTATAACGGCAGACTGTACACAAATTACAATCCCGAAAATAAAATCTTTAATTTTGATTTTGATTCTTTCCCGGTGGAGATAGTTGAAAATGACGGCAACTTTATGAAGATAAAGAAGCAAGTCAACATAACATACAACGAAAGCACGAAATTAATAAACAAAGTCGTTAAGGTAAATTCTGTTGATTCAGAAGTTATAGAGGGAATAATATGCTATGATTTTGAACTTGTAAAGACAGAAAATGGCTGGCGTGTTAATGACTTGTATTCCGAACCCATAGACGAATCAGAAACAGAAGAACCCGTAACAGATATCACAGAACCCACAACAGATACAACCGAAATCCCCGAAGAAATCACAGATGATATAATCACAACCGAGGATATGAGGTTTGACTACGAGAGAGCAAGAGAAATTTTAAATAAACAGAATCAGATATGCCACGAAATTGAGGATAACCTTGACGAAACAGACTATGTTGAATACGAAACCGAACCCGATACCCATGCAAAATATTTAAGATACACGGGCAGTAAATATAACAGCATTGATGAAATCATGGCGGATTTTGACGATATATTCACAGATGAATATATGCGTAGTATGAGCCTTATCCCGAATGAAAATTCAGAAATTGATTACAGGGTATTTATTGAGGAAAACGGAAATATTTACGAGAATGTCGCAAGAACTGTATCTTTCACAGACTTTGCAATAAATGAACCCTATGAAATGAATCTGCTTGATGACGGAACATTTGAGGCTAAATACAAGATAGACGATTACAGAACCTATATCATGAATTTCAAGGCTGAGGACGGCAAATACAAGCTCAACCGTGATTATTATATGTATTCAAAAAGAGCAGCATTTTTCTTGCAGGACGATACTCTCACAAGCGAAAGCGCAACGTTTACCATAAAAAACAATACAGATGAAGAACTTTCATTTGATATGGCATTTACGCTTGAAAAGGTTATTGACGGTGCATGGACTGTCATAAATTATGACCAGTATTTCAATGCCCTCGCAGGAATAATTGAACCCTACGGCTCATCAACTTTCACGGCAGATTTTGTAAATCCGCTTGATGCAGGACAATACAGAATCACAAAAGATATAAGCGGTGAAAAATATTTCGTTGAGTTTGAAATACAATAAAATAATATTTGACATTTGCTTCCGTATATGATATAATTGTATGTAGTATTTATTGATTATATGGAGTGTGTCATATGTGGAACGGAAAAAATAAAGCTGTTACTTTCAGTTATGATGACGGTGTTGAAACAGACAAACGACTTGTTGAATTATTTAACAGATATGGTCTTAAATGTACTTTTAACCTCAACAGCGGTATTATGACACCTGAAAGCAAATGGACGGAAAACGGTATATTGATAAGACGTATGCCTCCCGATAATCTCCCCGAAATTTATAACGGTCATGAAATAGCTGTGCATTGTTCTACTCATGCTAATCTTACTGAAATCGGAAAACGCAAAATAAGACGTGAAATCAAAAGAGACAAGGAAAAACTTGAAAAAATTTTCGGCTGCGAAATCAGGGGAATGGCTTATCCCTATGGTGCTTACAACAAGAAAATCATGAAAGCCGCAAGAAAATGCGATATTGAATTTGCAAGAACTGTAAACGATACCCATAATTTTAAAATGCCTGACGAACTCCTTGCCTTTGGTGCAACCTGTCATCATCAGTATGAAGGCTTATGGGAACTTGTCGATGAATTTATAGACTATGACGGTGAAGAACCTGCTGTATTCTGCGTATGGGGTCACAGCTATGAATTTGCTGTAAATGACAACTGGTACAGGATTGAACGCTTATGCAAAAAAATATCGGGGTACGGCAATATTTTCTATGGCACGAACTCCGAAGTATATTTAAAAAAATGCTGACGATTTTATTCGTCAGCATTTATTTTTATCTTTTGAGCAGGCTCTTTCCTGTCATTTCCTCAGGCTGGGGAATGCCCATTATATCGAGCATTGTGGGTGCAAGGTCAGCGAGTACGCCTCCGCTGATTATTTCGCCCTCAACACCTACTGCAATAAGCGGAACAGGGTTAGTAGTATGAGCTGTGAAAGGACTTCCGTCAGGTTCCATCATCTTGTCAGCGTTGCCGTGGTCAGCAGTTATGAGAGCAGCACCGCCCTTTGCAAGAATTTTCTCAACCATACGTCCCACACAAGTATCAGTAGCTTCAACAGCCTTTACAGCCGCATCAAAAATACCTGTATGACCTACCATATCGCAGTTAGCATAGTTAAGAATTATAACATCATACTTGTCTGAGTCGATAGCCTCGCAAACAGCATCACAAACTTCATAAGCACTCATTTCAGGTTTCAAATCAAATGTGGGAACATCAGGCGACTTGATAAGTATTCTGTCCTCGCCCTCAAACTGTTTTTCCTCACCGCCGTTGAAGAAGAATGTAACGTGAGCATATTTCTGAGTTTCAGCGATTCTGAGCTGAGTTTTGCCGAGTTTTGAAAGATATTCGCCCATAGTCATTACAAGCTGTTCGGGAGGATATGCAACGGATACATTCGGCATTGTAGCGTCATACTGAGCCATGCATACAAAGTGAACGGGGAAGAAACCGTTCTTTCTTTCAAATCCTGTAAATTCAGGGTCAACAAATGAACGTGTTATCTGTCTTGCACGGTCAGGACGGAAATTGAAGAATATTATGCTGTCATCAGGCTGAATCTTTGCACCGCCCTCAATAACTGTCGGGAGCATAAATTCATCAGTAACTCCATTTGCATAGGAATTTTTAACAGCCTGAACAGGGTCGGATTCCTTAATGCCCTCACCGTAAACAAGTGCGGAATAAGCCTTTTCAACTCTGTCCCATGCGTTGTCTCTGTCCATAGCGTAGAAACGTCCTGAAATGGTAGCGATTTTTCCTATACCGATTTTATTCAGTTCTTCAACAGTCTGCTCCATGTATTCGGCAGCGGACGAAGGCGGAACATCTCTGCCGTCAAGGAATGCATGAATATAAACCTTGTCAAGACCGTTTTTCTTAGCCATTTCAACTATACCGAAAAGGTGTTCCATATGACTGTGAACACCGCCGGGGGAGAGAAGTCCCATGAGATGAAGTGATGAATTTTTATCCTTGCAGTTCTGCATAGCGTTGAGAATTGCGGTATTTTTTTCAAAAGTGCCGTCCTTGATATCCTTTGAAATTTTAACGAGCATCTGATAAACTATACGTCCTGCTCCGATATTTGTATGACCGACTTCTGAATTTCCCATCTGACCGTCAGGGAGTCCTACATCGAGACCGCTTGCACCTATTATGTTGTGAGGGCAGGTCTGCATATACTTATCGAGATTAGGTTTTTTAGCGGCAGCGATAGCGTTTCCGTAAGTATCGGGATTATAGCCGAAACCGTCCATTATGATGAGTGCCACAGGTTTTTTTGACATATTTATTCTCCTTTATTATTTTCCCCCGCCGTTTAGCGGGGGATTTTACAATATAATATCACAAAGCCGATGATTACCGGTAGATATTTACATATCCTGTATTTTCGTTCAGTATGTAATAACCTTTGCTGAATGCATAAGCCTCAGCCCCGTCGGGCGAGGCATTGTCCTGTAAGATAATGTTTGAACATTTACGGCAGTCAAAGGGATATTTTTTCATATATTCCTCAGATACCTGATGATTTTCATACTTTTTGCAGTCATGGTAATATGCACTGATGTCAAGATATTCCGCATTATTATTGACGGCAAGTCTGCGCAAATCTTCAATTGCCGTCTTATCCGTGAAGAACTTTATATGAACTCCTGCGCTTCCCTGTAAAACTTTCGGAATGAAATGTACTTCATATCCGTCAGCCTTATCGGGGATACGTTCAGGAAGAAAATAGTCAAGACTGCACGGTCTGCTGTAACCTGTAAGGAAAAAGCCCCTCTGTACAGGGTAATACCATTTCCACGGGCTATGCATTGTAAACGGTATAGTCATAACCGTAATGACAGCGGTATATAAAATTATTCGGACTGTACTCTTTATAATTTTCGCTGTTTTTTTGGACGGAACATCTTTATAGTAAATTTTTTTGCAGAATGTACACAAAAAAAGCATTAAATGACCGAGTATCCAGAGCGGAGAAAATACAGATATATAGGAAGACAGTGAAAATGTTGCACTGATGAATATTGTGACAAGGCATAAGAGAATATCTGCAATACGCCATGCTGAGACTTTATGTTTTGTTTCTTCTTGATTTCTCATATCATCGGCTTTGCGAATGAATTATCAGCCGTTTACGGCAGCCTGAACGATTGTATTGAAATCGTTTGCTTTAAGGGAAGCACCGCCGATAAGACCGCCGTCAATGTCGGGCTGTGCGAGGAGTTCAGCGCAGTTTGCAGCGTTCATTGAACCGCCGTACTGGATTGTAACTGCATCTGCAACTTCCTGACCGTAGAGTTTTGCGAGTTGTGCACGGATAAATGCACAAACTTCCTGAGCCTGTGCGGGAGTAGCAACCTTGCCTGTGCCGATAGCCCATACGGGTTCGTAAGCGATAACTACATTCTTAACCTGTTCAGCAGTAACGCTCCAGAGGTCAAGTTTAATCTGACGTGCAATAACTTCCTCAGTAATATTGCAGTCACGCTCCCAGAGAAGTTCGCCCACACAAACGATAGGTTTGAGACCTGCACCGAGAGCGGCAAGAGTTCTCTTGTTTACGGTTTCGTCTGTTTCACCGAAATACTGTCTGCGTTCGCTGTGACCGATAACAACGTATTCAACGCCTATTTCAGTGAGCATATCAGCGGAAATCTCACCTGTGAAAGCACCGCTTTTTTCAAAGTGAACGTTTTCAGCACCTACTTTTACATTTGAGCCTGCTGTAACGTTTACGGCAGTTTCGAGGTTAGTGAAGGGAACACAAGCGATAACTTCGACATTACCCTCAGCATTTGCAACGAGGGGCTTTATAGCTTCGAGAAGTTCCTTAGCTTCGGGTCTTGTCTTGTTCATCTTCCAGTTTCCTGCGATGATAGCTTTTCTCAGATTCTTGTTCATTGTAATTAACTCCTTTTCAGTATCATGACGGTTATGATATGTCATGACTTTTAATTCAGAATCAGAAATCTACTTCTTCTTCAAAATAGTCCTCATCTTCGAGAGGTTTAACTTCGTCATTTTTCTTGCATTTGCAGGTTTTGGTCTTGCAGCATTTTGATTTGCAGCATGAGCAGCATGAGCCGAGGATAAGTCCGAGAAGGAAAGCGCATATTGCAAAGAGCCATGTAGCAGTACCGTTTGCCTGAACGTCCTTAGTGAAATTGCAATTACAGTCTTTCATTTACATTACCTCCTGTTATAAATTCAAAGTTGTCTGCGGCAAGTCTGATATTGCCGCATGACAACTGTTTAATCTTACTTTTCAGCAATAGCAGCAACGCCGGGGAGAACCTTGCCTTCGAGATATTCGAGAGAAGCACCGCCGCCTGTTGAGATATGGCTCATCTTGTCAGCGAATCCGAGCTGGATAGCAGCAGTAGCGGAATCACCGCCGCCGATGATAGTTGTAGCGTCAGCCTCTGCGAGAGCCTCACAAACTGCAACAGTACCCTTTTTGAGTACAGGGTTTTCAAATACGCCCATAGGACCGTTCCAAACAACAGTTTTAGCGGATTTTGCAGCCTCGGCGAAAATAGCCTCTGTTTTCGGACCGATATCAAGACCCATTTTGTCAGCGGGAATCTTGTCAGCATCAACATATTCAACAGCGATTTCAGCATCAATGGGGTCAGGGAATGAAGCAGCTATTGCAGTATCAACGGGGAGGAGAATTTTCTTTCCGAGAGATTCAGCCTTAGCGAGCATTTCCTTGCAGTAGTCGAGTTTTTCGTCATCAACGAGGGATTTACCGATAGAACCGCCCTGAGCCTTGATGAAGGTATAAGCCATACCGCCGCCGATGATGAGAGTATCGCACTTTTCGAGGAGGTTGGAAATAACGTTGAGTTTGTCAGCAACCTTAGCACCGCCGAGGATAGCAACGAAAGGTCTTTCAGGAACTTCCACTGCATTTCCGAGGTACTGGATTTCTTTCTGCATGAGGTAGCCAACAGCAGTTTCCTTGACGAACTTTGCAACGCCTGCTGTTGAAGCGTGCGCTCTGTGGGCTGAACCGAAAGCGTCCATTACGAATACTTCACCGTCAACGAGCTGTGCGAGTTCCTTGGAAAATTCTTCACCGTTTTTAGTTTCTTCTGCGCCACGGAATCTTGTATTTTCGAGGACAACGATTTCACCGTCTTTCATTTCAGCGACAGCCTTTTTAGCGTTATCGCCTACAACGGTATCATCAGCAGCGAAAGTTACTTTTGTGTTTACGAGTTCACCGAGTCTTGCAGCAGCGGGAGCGAGTGAGAATTTAGCCTCAGGACCGTTCTTGGGTTTGCCGAGATGTGAACAGAGGACAATTTTAGCACCGCCTTCAACGAGTTTGTTGATAGTGGGGAGAGCAGCCTGAATACGGTTATCGTTAGTGATTTTTCCGTCTTTCATGGGAACGTTGAAGTCTACTCTTACGAGGACTTTTCTGCCCTTGACATTAATGTCTTCTACTGTTACTTTGTTTAATCCTGCCATTTTTATGACATCCTTTCGTTAAAAAAATACTTTCGGAATGTATTGGTGTACACCAGCAATACACAATATTATTTTACACTATTTCGGAAAATATTTCAAGTACTTAGCAGATATTTTTCTGAAAATTTCGTGAACATTTTTTTAATTGGGAAATTTGTTTCTAAATTATAAAATTAATCCTTATTTTTTGAAATATTTCATGTTTTGGCTGATTGAAAATTATTGATATATATGTTAAAATATAGGTATATTTTTAAACTGAAAGGAATTGTATGCCATGTCTAACAAAAAGATATTAAAACATTCATTTGCAGCCCTTACAGCATCACTGATGCTTGCCTGCACAGCAAATGTATTTCCGCAGGAGATATTTACCGCTTCCGCAGACAATAACAAAATGGAAACTGCCGATTCCGTTGATGCAAACACCGTAATCAGCGATTCTGTTTCAAAGACTGATATTCCCAACTGGTATAAGTTTACGGTTACGGAAAATGGTGTCCTCCACATGGATTTTGATACCTCCAACGGTTCAACGATTCTTCTTGTGTTTTACAATTCCGCAGAGGAAAAGATTTATTCAAATACCATGCACCTTAAATCAAAGACTGAAAATCATGTATCAATGGCTGATTTGGGCATTGAAGCAGGTGAATACTATGTAGGAGTAGGCTATGCGGATATACTCTCCTATGCAGAGGACGTAAATTATGACCTCACAATAAGTTTCACCGCAGACGAAAATTATGAGACAGAACTCAACAATTCAAAGGATACGGCTGATGTACTTCCTTTAAACGGCTATGTCAAAGGAAATTTATACTCTTCGTCTGATGCTGACTGGTATAAGTTTACAGTTGACGGAAACGGCTGTATAAAATTTGATTTTGATGCTGATTTCACAGATGAATCCGCTGAATGGGGACTGGAAATTTATAATTCCGAAAGCACAAGCTATATGTATTCCTTTAGGTTCGGCGGAAAGAACAAGGTTACATCTTCCGCAAATCTCGGACTTGAACAGGGCGAATATTATGCAAAGGTAAAATATTCAACATATTCAACGGGCAATTATAAATTAAGTCTCGGTTTTGAGCCTGACAGTCATTGGGAAAGTGAATCCAACAACAAGATTGAAAATGCAGACAATGCCGAACTCAACAGCTATGTTTCGGGAAATCTGTATTCTTCATCTGATGTGGACTTCTATAAATTCACTGTTGATGAAAATGGCTGTCTGAATTTTGATTTTGATGCTGATTTCACAGATGAATCCGCTGAATGGGGACTGGAAATTTATAATTCCGAAAGCACAAACTATATGTATTCCTTTAAGTTCGGCGGAAAGAACAAGGTTACATCTTCTGCAAATTTCGGACTTGAAAAGGGCGAATATTATGCAAAGGTGAAATATTCAACAGCTTCGGCAGGCGATTATAAATTAAGTCTCAATTTTGAGCCTGACAGTCGTTGGGAGAGCGAACCAAACAATAAAATTGAAAATGCAGACAGTGCCGAACTCAACAGCTATGTTGCAGGAAATCTGTATTCTTCATCTGATGTGGACTTCTATAAATTCACTGTTGATGAAAGCGGTTATGTGAATTTTGACTTTGAAACAGCAGCCGAGGACGGTGAATGGATTCTTGAACTCTTTGAAACTCCCGAAAGCAATTTTTCATTCTACAAAAAAACTTTCAAGGCTGGTGACGAATCAAACATATCTGCGGATTTAGGACTTGACAAGGGCGAATATTACATTAAAATCCGCAATTCAGTATGGCGTGGCAATGATTATAAGCTCAACCTGAACTTTGTAAAGAATGACAAGTGGGAGAGCGAATTTAACAACGATTTCGATACCGCAGACGAAATACTCCCCAACAGCAGTATAAGCGGCTGCCTTATGGCATCAAATGACAAGGATTATTATAAATTCACCCTCGAAGATGACGGATATATAAACCTTGATTTCATCAGCAAGGCTGTCGGAAATGCCGTGGCATACTACACAATGGAACTTATGGATTCAACGGAAAAACATACGGTTATATATACCGTTCAGATTTGGGGCGACAGCGAACTTGTCGAATCGGGCAACATAGGTCTTGCAAAGGGTACTTATTTCGTGAGAGTAAAGCCCAATTCAACAATGACCGAAAACTACACAATAAATCTCGGCTATACAAAATCATCGCAATGGGAAAAAGAATATAACAACACCAAGGAAATGTCTACCCCTTTCCCCATGAACAGCACCATGAACGGCAATCTGAAAAAAAGTCCCGATACCGATTACTATAATTTTGAAATGAAAGAGGACGGTACAATATTCGTTGACTTTGAAAGACCTATGGACGGCACAACAACAACTTACTGGGTTGTGGGAATTGTTGACGAAAAAGGAACATATGTCCAGCGTTACTACATGAAAGGCAATGAAAGCCTTACCTCCACAGAAGGTCTTGCCCTCGCAAAAGGAAATTACTATATGCACATTCAGGCAAGCAGTTTCAACAGTTCAGACTACAAAATTACTCTCAGGGATTCCGATTACAAAGAACCCGACCAGACAGAAATTCTCTACGGTGACGCAAATCTTGACGGAAAAGTAAGTATCTCTGATGCCGTTGCAATACTCCAGTATGTTGCAAACAGCTCCAAATATCCCCTTGAAGAAAATGCAAAAATAAATGCTGATGTTGACGGCGCAGACGGCGTTACAGGCAGAGATGCCGCAGAAATCCAGAAATATGATGCAAAAGTAATAGATTCATTTGTAGTTGAGAAAAAGTAAAATATATTAAATTTTATTTTCCTCTTGACAAATTTGTTTTAACATGGTATAATATGAAAAAAATAAAACCGTTGAGGCGGAGATAAAACCGATGATGCTTCCACAGAGAACCCACGCTGCTGAGAATTGGGTGAAAAACAAGTCGGTAAATGGATCGCTGAGGGCATGGTCAAAGGGATTGTATATCCTGAGTATTCCATGACGTTATGATGTGCGTTAAACATCAGGGATATGATAGTATCCTGTAAAAGTGCATGGATTTTTCCATGAATCAAGGTGGCACCACGGATAAGTTTATTCGTCCTTGACAGAATTGATTTTCTGTCAGGGACTTTTTTTATTGCAGGAAATGCCGGCTTTCCTGTATGCGAAAGGAAGTTGCTTTATGAAATTTTTACCTGAATTTTCTGACGTAAAAAAATTTGCAAAAAGTGGGAAATATGACGTACTCCCCGTAAGCTGTGAGATGTTGTCCGATATATGCACGCCTGTTGAGGCTATGCGTATTTTAAAAAATGTCTCCAATCACTGCTATATGCTTGAATCTGCATCTGGAAACGAAAAATGGGGAAGATATACTTTTCTCGGATTTGACCCCAAAATGCAGATAACGGCAGTCGGAAACGATATGACAATCAATGACGTTAAAATTAAAACAGATGACCCCTGCATACAGATAAGACAGATACTTTCAAAATACAGAAGCCCGAAATTTGACTATCTCCCGTCATTTACAGGCGGATTTACAGGTTATTTCTCCTATGATTTCCTTGTATACAAGGAGGAAAGTCTGAGAAACAATGTAAGCGATACGGAAAATTTCAAGGACGTTGACTTAATGCTTTTTGATAAGGTTATAGCATTTGACAATTTCCGTCAGAAAATAATACTTATTGCGAATATGCACCTTGACGACCCCGAAACAGGCTATAACAAGGCTGAACTTGAACTCAGACAAATCGCAGACCTCCTTAAAAACGGTGAGAAAAAACACGAAAAGGCAGGACATCTTACAAGTGAAGTCACACCCCTTTTCAATAAAGATGAATACTGCGGAATGGTTGAAAAAGCTAAAAAACATATATTTGAAGGGGATATTTTCCAGATAGTCCTTTCCAACAGACTCAGTGCGGATTTTGAGGGCAGTTTGTTTGATACATACAGAGTATTGAGAACTATAAATCCTTCTCCTTATATGTTTTATTTTTCGGGAACAGATGTCGAAATTGCAGGCGCATCACCTGAAACTCTCGTAAAGCTTGAGGACGGTATCCTGCATACATTCCCGCTCGCAGGAACAAGACCCCGTGGAAAATCCGAAAAGCAGGACAAAGAACTCGAAAAGGATTTGCTTTCAGATGAAAAGGAACTCGCTGAACATAATATGCTTGTTGACCTCGGCAGAAACGACCTCGGAAAAATAAGCAGATTTGGAACAGTCAAAGTCGAAAAACTCCACAGTATCGAAAGATATTCCCATGTAATGCACATAGGCTCAACCGTAAGGGGAGAAATAGACGAAAAATATGATGCTCTCGATGCAGTCAGTGCCGTGTTACCCGCAGGAACTCTTTCAGGCGCACCCAAAATAAGAGCCTGTCAGCTCATTTCCGAACTCGAAAACAATAAAAGAGGTATTTACGGCGGTGCGATAGGATATATAGATTTCACGGGAAACCTTGATGTATGCATAGCCATAAGAATTGCGTACAGGAAAAACGGAAAAGTCTTTGTCAGAAGCGGAGCAGGAATTGTTGCCGATTCCGTCCCTGAAAAGGAATATCAGGAATGTATAAACAAGGCACAGGCTGTTATAAATGCCCTTAAACTTGCACAGGAGGCTGACTTATGATATTACTTATAGACAATTACGACAGCTTTTCGTACAATCTCTTTCAGCTTGTGGGGGAGATAAATCCCGATATAAAGGTTATCAGAAATGATGAAATGACTGTTGACGAAATAAGAAAACTGAATCCCGAAAAAATAATCATCTCCCCCGGACCGGGCAGACCCGAAGATGCAGGAATCATCATCGAAGCCGCTAAAACTGTCTGCACGGAAATTCCCACACTCGGAGTATGCCTCGGACATCAGGCAATATGTGCGGCATACGGTGCAAAAATAACTTATGCAAAAAAACTCATGCACGGCAAGCAGTCTGTCATAAGTTTTACGGGAGATTCCCCGATATTCAGGGATATAGATGAAAATTCCCCCGTTGCAAGATATCATTCGCTTGCGGCAGACCCCGACACAATACCCGATTGCTTTGAAGTTACAGCAGTTGCAGATGACGGAGAAATCATGGCAGTACAGCACAGGGACTATAAAATATACGGCTTGCAGTTTCACCCTGAGTCGATTATGACCCCTGACGGACGAAAAATGCTTGAAAACTTTATAAAATTATAATCGGAGGAAATTGAAATGATTAAGGAAGCTATTGTTAAAATTGTTGATAAGCAGGATCTGACCTATGATGAGGCATACAAAGTAATTTCGGAAATAATGTCAGGCGAAACCACTCCCACACAGAATGCGGCATTTCTTGCGGCACTTTCCACAAAAAGCACAAAATCAGAAACTATTGACGAAATAACAGGCTGTGCGGCAGCTATGAGAGATGCCGCAGTAAAATTTGAAAATAATCTCGACCTTCTCGAAATCGTAGGAACTGGCGGAGACAATGCCCACAGCTTCAACATATCAACCACATCTGCATTTGTAATTGCATCAGCAGGCATAAAAGTCTCAAAGCACGGCAACAGGGCGGCATCATCTCTGAGCGGAACTGCGGACTGTCTTGAGGCACTTGGAGCAAATATAAGCCTTGACCCCGAAAAATGCCGTGAACTCCTTGAAAAAGTCGGATTCTGCTTCTTTTTCGCACAGAAATATCATACATCAATGAAATATGTCGGCAGCATAAGAAAAGAACTCGGTATAAGAACTGTATTCAATATACTCGGACCTCTTACAAATCCCGCAAGCCCTAAACATCACCTTTTAGGCGTGTATGACCGTTCACTCGTTGAGCCTGTCGCACAGGTACTCATGAAACTCGGTTCAGAAAGCGGAATGGTAGTTTATGGAAATGACAAGCTTGATGAAATATCTCTGAGTGCCTCGACAACTGTATGCGAATATAAGGACGGCTGGCTTAAAACTTATGAAATATCCCCTGAACAGTTCGGATTTGAACGCTGTACAAAGGACGATTTAAAAGGCGGTACTCCCGAAGAAAATGCGGATATAACAAGACAGATTCTCAGGGGAGAAATCAGGGGACATATGAGAAATACAGTCCTTATGAATGCAGGTGCGGCTATATATATCGGCGGAAAAGCTGAATCCCTTGCAGACGGAATTTCAGAAGCAGCAGGACTTATCGATAGCGGAAAAGCTTATTCAGTTCTTGAAAATTTCGTTGAACTCTCAAATAAGTGAGGTACACTATGACAATTCTTGACAAACTTGCGGAAACGGCTTTAAAGCGTGTTGAAAATGCAAAGAAATTACATTCATATGATGAAGTGAAAAATAAAGCCCTTTCAATGGAAAAATCACGTTTTGAATTTGAAAATGCCCTGAAAAAACCTGACATATCCTTTATATGCGAATGTAAAAAAGCTTCTCCTTCAAAGGGAATTATTGCAGAGAATTTCCCGTATCTGCAAATCGCAGAAGAATATGAAAAAGCAGGTGCGGACTGCATATCCGTACTGACTGAGCCTGAATATTTTCTCGGAGGTGACAAATATCTCCGTGAAATAGCCGAAAATGTAAATATTCCCTGTATTCGCAAGGATTTCACGGTTGATGACTATATGATATATGAGGCGAAAATCCTCGGAGCAGGCGCAGTTCTGCTGATATGCTCCATACTTACGGAAAAACAGATTCACGACTATATAAATGTATGTGATGAACTTGGAATATCCGCACTTGTTGAGGCTCATGACGGTGACGAGATTAAAATCGCTTTGAGTGCAGGCGCAAGAATTATAGGAGTGAATAACAGGAATTTAAAGGATTTTTCCGTGAATACCGATAACAGCAGAAAAATGCGTGAACTTGTCCCTGATGATATAATTTTCGTATCGGAAAGCGGTGTTAAATCTGCGGAGGATATAAAACTTCTGCGTGAAATCGGTGCAGATGCGGTTTTAATCGGTGAAACTCTCATGAAAGCACCCGACAAAACTGCAAAGCTCAGAGAACTGAGGGGATTATGATTAAAATAAAAATGTGCGGTATGTGCCGTGATGAGGACATAGAATATGCAAATAAAATTCTCCCCGAATTTATTGGATATATATTCTGGGAGAAAAGCAGGAGGTTTATAACTCCCGAAAAAGCTGAAAAATTCACTGAAATTCTCGACAAAAGAATAATTCCTGTCGGAGTGTTTGTTGATGCGAATATCGAATACATATCGGATATCGCAGGAAAACAGACAATAAAAATCATACAGTTGCACGGAAATGAAAATGATGACTATATAGATAATCTGCGTAAAAGGTTAAATATTCCGATAATAAAGGCATTCAGGATTAAAAGCCGTGAAGATATTGAAAATGCTGAAAAATCGCAGGCAGATTTTATTCTTCTCGATTCGGGATACGGTTCGGGGGAATTATTCAATCATGAACTTATTGATATAAAACGTCCGTATTTTCTTGCGGGAGGTCTTGACCCCGAAAATATAGGGCGGATATTAAAAAATATCACTCCTTATGCTCTTGATGTAAGCTCGGGAATTGAAACAGACGGAGTTAAGGATTTTAATAAAATGAAAGCGTTTGCAGACGCAGGAAGGAAAATATTATGACAGAATCAAAAGGTCGTTTCGGAATACATGGCGGACAGTATATTCCCGAAACTCTCATGAATGCGGTTATCGAACTCGAAAACGCATACAACAAGTATAAAGATGACCCCGAATTTAACAGGGAATTAACCGAACTGCTGAATAATTACGCAGGCAGACCGTCACTTCTTTACTATGCCGAAAAATTAACCCGTGAACTCGGAGGAGCAAAAATATATCTCAAACGTGAAGATTTGAACCATACAGGCTCACACAAAATAAATAACGTACTCGGACAGGCACTTCTTGCTAAAAAAATGGGCAAAACCCGTCTTATTGCCGAAACGGGAGCAGGTCAGCATGGTGTTGCAACCGCTACGGCTGCGGCACTTCTCGACATGGAATGTGTAGTATTCATGGGCGAGGAGGATACAAAACGTCAGGCACTCAATGTATATCGCATGAAACTCCTCGGTGCGGAGGTTATCCCCGTAAAATCGGGCACGGCTACGCTTAAAGATGCAGTTTCGGAGGCTATGAGGGAATGGACTTCACGCATTGACGATACGCATTATTGTTTAGGCTCGGTAATGGGTCCGCACCCGTTCCCGACTATTGTAAGGGATTTTCAGGCAGTTATCTCCCGTGAGGCAAGGGCGCAGATTCTCGAAAAGGAAGGCAGACTCCCCGATGCAGTTATAGCCTGTGTGGGAGGCGGTTCAAATGCAATAGGCAGTTTCTATCATTTTATTCCCGATGAAAATGTAAAGCTTATAGGCTGTGAGGCGGCTGGCAGAGGTATTGATACCTTTGAAACGGCTGCAACGGTAAATACAGGCAGAATAGGCATATTCCACGGCATGAAATCATATTTCTGTCAGGACAAATATGGTCAGATAGCACCTGTCTATTCAATATCCGCAGGTCTTGACTATCCCGGAGTAGGTCCTGAACACGCATATCTGCATGATATAAAGCGTGCGGAATATGTGCCTGTTACTGATGATGAGGCAGTAAATGCATTTGAATTTCTTTCACGCACAGAAGGTATAATTCCCGCAATAGAATCTGCCCATGCAGTTGCATATGCGATGAAACTCGCTCCCACTATGGACAAGGACAAGATAATTATTATAACAATATCAGGCAGAGGCGACAAGGACTGCGCTGCTATTGCAAGATACAGAGGAGAAGATATTCATGAGTGATATAAGAAAAGCTTTTGAAAACGGAAAGGCATTCATACCTTTTATAACCTGCGGAGACCCCGACCTTGAAACTACTGCAAGGGCAGTCCGTGCAATGGCTGAAAACGGAGCTGATTTGATTGAACTCGGCATACCCTTTTCAGACCCCACCGCAGAGGGAGTTGTGATACAGGGTGCAAATATCCGTGCATTGGCAGGCGGTATAACTACCGATAAAATATTTGAATTTGTTGCGGAAATCCGCAAAGATGTAAAGATACCGCTTGTATTCATGACATATGCAAATGTTGTATTTTCCTATGATGCGGAAAGATTTATGGCTCGCTGCTGTGAAACAGGCGTAGGCGGAATAATTCTTCCCGATTTGCCTTTTGAGGAAAAAGGCGAATTTTCAGCAGTTGCCCGACAGTACGGAATAGACCTGATATCACTTATTGCTCCCACTTCCGCAGGCAGAATCAAAATGATAGCAAAAGAAGCTGAGGGATTCATATATATAGTTTCAAGTCTCGGTGTGACGGGTGTGAGAAGTGAAATAAATACCGATATAGGCGAGATAGTTAAAATAATCCGTGAAAATACTGATATTCCCTGTGCAGTAGGTTTCGGAATATCAAAGCCCGAACAGGCAAAGAAAATGGCAGGACTTTCAGACGGTGCAATTGTAGGCTCTGCAATAATAAGACTTCTCGAAAAATATGGAAAAGATGCTCCGCAGTATATCGGAGAATATGTAAAATCAATGAAAGATGCTGTTATGAATGCATAAAAAAAGGACTTGCAGAAATGCAAGTCCTTTAAAATTATAGGGATTATTCTTCAGCCTTAGTTGCAGCACCGCCAAATTCAGGAGATTGTGCAGCTATTTCTTTAAATTCTCCCGTAGGTTCTGCGCCTACGAGGTCGAGGGCATTCTTGTCATAGTAGAACCATACGCAGAAAGCGGCAAGACCTGTATTATTCTTTACATTGAGATAGTAGTCGATAGTATCGCCCTGTTTGCAGGCAATATTGTCGCAGTAGTAGAAGTTATCCATTGTACCTGTATCATCTGCGGGGTCGATATCACCTTTGTTGACTCTTATGATACCGTCAGCAACTTTACCGGGGTTTATTGTTTTGCCTGCTATATCTGAGAGGTCGGGGGAGAGTCTTACCTTGTAATCTCCGTCGGGGGCATCATCTTTTACTTTGAATGTAAGTTTTATGAACGGTCCTTCAAACATAAAGTTCTTGTCCTTTGAGATATCGAGCCACATAGCATATCTTCCGTCAATACTTGCGGTATAAGTGGCTTCTGAAGCGGCAGGAGTTTCGGAGGAACTGCCTGAATTGCCGTTGCTGTTGTTATTATTATTGTTGTTGTTTGAATTATTGTTTGCAGTTGTATTGCTGTTATTGTTTCTTGAATTTGTATTTCCGTCAGCTACATATACGCTTGTGACTTCAACGACCTGAGTTTCCTGCTGACCCTGAGCATTTGTAGCGGGCTGACCTGCGGCATCTGTAACTGCAACGACCTGAGTAACGGGCTGACCCTGAGCATCGGTAACTTTCTGGATTTCGGTTACAGGCGGAGCAGTTTCTGCGCTCTGTTCATCTTCGGAAGCCTGAGTGGGGTCTGCGGCATCGAGGCTCATGTCGGTATCATCGAGAGCGACAGTACCTATTTCAAACGGGAATTGGAGTACAGGGGCTTCTGTTACCTGCTGCTGGGCTGTATTTCCTTTTGAATCGGAATCATTGTTATTTCTTGAAGAATCGCATGAAACGATACTTGTTGCAGCCACGCAGAGGAGAGCGGCAACGGCAATAATTTTCCTTGTAATATTTTTCATTTTTCTGTTCCTTTCATGTTTGTAATTTTGGGAATGTTAATTACTTATATTATACACAAGAGAAGGTGGTTTGTCAAGCGGCTTGCCAATTTGTAATCAATAATTTTAAAAAAAGTCACAAAACTAACATTAATTTTACACAAAAGGGATTATTTTTTAGGTGCGATTATACCACCTGTTTTGTAGATACTGTCTGCGGGGATAACTCCTCTGACACAGCTTGTGGGGTATATGCTGGAATTTCTTCCTACGATTGTGCCGGGGTTGAGGACGCTGTTGCAGCCTACTTCAACGAAATCACCGAGCATTGCGCCTATTTTCTTGATACCTGTTATAATTTCCTCACCGTCTGATTTTATGACAACATTGGTTTTGTCTGACTTGACATTTGAAGTGATAGAGCCTGCGCCCATATGGGATTTATAGCCGAGGATACTGTCACCGACATAGTTATAGTGAGGGGTCTGGACGTTATCGAAAATGATGACGTTTTTGAGTTCAGCGGAATTTCCTATAACGCAGTTTTTGCCTATCAGTGCGCTTCCTCTTATGAAAGCGCAGTGGCGCACCTCGGTATTTTCGCCTATAATGCACGGTGAACCGATATATGCCGAGGGGAAAACCTTTGCGGTTTTATGAATCCATACATTTTCCGAAGGATTGTCATATTCATCGGGGCTGAGGTTTTTTCCGATACTTATTATCAGTTCGCTTATGCCTTTTAAAGCCTCCCACGGATATGTAAACTGATTTAAATAATCAGAAGCAACGGTGTGTGAAAGGTCAAAGAGTTCTGTTATTTTTATATTTTCCATAATATTCTCCTGAATAAAAAATTTCCGATAAAAAATTATTGCGGATAGATATATTATATTATGTTATGTTAGTTTTGTCAATAATTTTTTATTGAAAAAATAGTTGCAAAAACAAAAGTTTTGTGTTACAATAGTAGAGTATGTTTGAAGAAAGGAGTATTCCGCACTATGCGGAAGATATATATGGCTAAAAAGAAAGATTACGGCAATGACAGCATCACAATGCTCAAAGGTGCCGACAAGGTAAGAAAACGCCCTGCGGTTATTTTCGGTTCTGACGGTCTTGACGGCTGTGAACATTCAATATTTGAGGTTATCTCAAATTCAATAGATGAAGCCCGTGAGGGTTACGGAAACAAAATAATTATAACTCATTACAGAAATCACGACATAGAAGTAGAGGATTTCGGACGAGGCTGTCCTGTTGACTTCAATAACAACGAACAGCGTTATAACTGGGAACTTGTCTACTGCGAACTTTATGCGGGCGGTAAATATGATGACAGTGCGGAATCCTATGAATTTTCACTCGGACTTAACGGTCTCGGACTTTGTGCAACGCAGTTTTCATCTGAATTTATGGACGTTGAAGTTATCCGTGACGGTTATAAATACAACCTCCATTTTGAAAAGGGCGAAAATGTAGGCGGTCTTGAAAAAACTCCCTGCAGAAAGAAACAGACAGGTACTAAAACACGCTGGCGACCTGATTTAGAGGTATTTACCGATATAGCGGTATCAGATGAATATTTCTTTGATATTCTCAAAAGACAGGCTGTCGTAAATCCGAATATATTATTTGTTTTCAGGTCTGAAAATGAAACAGGCGGATTTGATGAAAGGGAATTTATCTACGAAAACGGCATAACAGACTATGTAAAGGAAATATCAGGCGATAATGCACTCACTTCAATTCAGCACTGGTCTGCCGAAAAAGTCGGAAAAGACCGTGAGGATAAACCCGAATATAAGGTAAAGCTTGATGTTGCACTGACTTTTTCCAATAAGATAAAACTCACAGAATACTATCACAATTCATCTTTCCTTGAACACGGCGGTTCGCCCGAAGATGCCGTGAAACGTGCCTTTGTCGCACAGATAGATGCCTATTTGAAGCAGAATAATGCCTATCAGAAAAATGAGGGCAAAATAAATTACAATGATGTTGAAGAATGTCTTGTGCTTGTATCATCATCATTTTCCACTCAAACTTCATATGAAAACCAGACCAAAAAGGCTATAACAAACAAGTTTATCCGTGAGGCTATGACGGAGTTTTTAAGGCATCATCTTGAAATATATTTCATAGAAAATCCCGATGAAGCCCAGAAAATAGCCGAACAGGTACTTATCAACAAGCGAAGCCGTGAAAATGCCGAAAGAGTCCGTCTTAATGTCAGAAAAAAATTAACGGGAACTATTGACCTCTCAAATATGGTTGAAAAATTCGTTGACTGCCGTACAAAGGACGTTTCAAGGCGTGAAATATATATCGTTGAGGGAGATTCTGCCCTCGGTTCTGTAAAACTCGCCCGTGATGCGGAATTTCAGGCTGTTATCCCTGTAAGGGGTAAAATTCTCAACTGCCTTAAAGCCGACTATGCAAAAATTTTCAAGAGCGAAATAATAACAGACCTGATAAAAGTCCTCGGCTGCGGTGTTGAAGTTACTGCAAAGGCTAACAAGGAACTGGCTACTTTCAATATAGAAAATTTCCGCTGGAGCAAGATAGTTATATGTACAGATGCGGACGTTGACGGATTCCAGATAAGAACCCTGATTCTTACAATGCTCTACCGCCTTACCCCTACCCTTATAGAACAGGGATATGTATATATCGCTGAATCTCCGCTTTTTGAGATAAATACAAAGGAGAAAACATATTTCGCCTATACCGAACAGGAAAAACAACGCATACTCAACGAAATCAAAAACAAAAAGTATACTATCCAGCGTTCAAAGGGTCTGGGCGAAAATGAACCCGATATGATGAGTTTAACGACTATGAACCCCGAAACACGCCGCCTTATAAAAGTTACTGCCGATGATATAACAGAATCAGCGGAAGTCTTTGAAATGCTCCTCGGAGATGATTTGCAGGGAAGAAAAGACTATATATCCGAATACGGTGCGGATTATCTTGAACTTGCAGATATTTCATGACAAGGTGGTTTCTTATGGATACAAGGGAGGCTTTTGTGGAATCATTTGGCGGAATAATTGTATTTCTGATTTTTTTCGGACTGCCATTTTATCTGACATATGTCAATATAAAGCTTTTTGTTAAAAATGATAAGGAAAGGCATATGTCGGATTTTTTTACACCTGCTTTCGGAGGATTTTGCTGGCTGATGCTCCTTGCAACACATGAAATAACGGGAAAATACTGGAATGAACCTGTATACATGGGAAGCCTGCATGAATTTTTAAGTTCGGAATATATTGATATTATAGGCATTGTCACTGTTTTTTCAATCATTGCATTTTTGATTCTGATTTTCCTCAATCCCGTGAAATTAACTCCGTTTCTTTCGGCATTTGCAATATCAATGTCAGCGGTCGGACTTGTAATATTTTTGCTTATAAATATTCAGCTTATGGCGGATTACAGTTTTATTGACTTTATGGCATGGCTTTATTATGCAAATCTTTTACTTATATTTGCAAGGCGCACAAGAGTTCATATAACCGAAAATGTCAGAATTGCAAACGATACCGAAAGAGTTTACAGGAGTAAATTTGCCGAAAAACTTGCGGAAATATGCTCCGATATTTCAAAAATGACAGCTTTCTGCTTTATGATGATACTCCCCATAGCCGTGATAATTGAAGTAGCGTATATACTTATGGGACAAGGTGCGGACGGCTTTATAAAGGTATTTACAGATACGGCTGACTGGACTTTTTCACAGCAGCAGCCTCCGCCTCCGCTTGAACATGACGGGCATTATTTATGCACAGTTGCCGCAGGCGGTCATAAGAAATTAGTAAAGCCGATTCGTTACGGCAAAAGAGGTAAAAATATTATTCTCGTGAACCGACAGCTTGCCGCAGCTAATGCCTTTGAGGATTTAATAGCCGAAAAACTGCCGAGATTTCACAGGAAAATAAGAAATTTTTACAATAAGTACGGCTATCCGATTTCAAAACATATCACAACACCTTTAAGGGCTGATATAGTGTATATTTTAATGAAACCGCTTGAATGGGTATTCATATTTGTGCTTTATGCGTTCGACAGACAGCCCGAAAACAGAATAGCTGTACAGTACAGCGATTATAAAAATAAATTCTAAACAGGAGATAGAAATGGCAAGAAAAAAAGAAATTAAAAATAAAAAACCTGCTTTCAAGCATGAGGCATACATCGAGGGTTCGGGAAGTATTGTTGATGAAAAAATTACCGATACCCTTAAAAAGAATTATATGCCCTATGCCATGAGCGTTATTATATCCCGTGCGTTGCCCGAAATAGACGGCTTTAAGCCCTCACACAGAAAATTGTTGTACATGATGTATAAGAGGGGACTTCTCAACCCCGATAAGGAACGTTCAAAGTCCGCAAATGTTGTCGGCGAAACTATGAAACTCAACCCACACGGCGATCAGGCTATCTATGAAACTCTCGTCCGTATGACAAGGGGCAATGAATCACTCCTGCACCCGTATATTGATTCAAAGGGAAATTTCGGAAAACAGTATTCAAGCAAGATGCATTTTGCCGCACCACGTTACACGGAAGTAAAACTTGAAAAAATATGCAACGAGCTTTTCCGTGACATCGACAGGGAAACAGTGGATTTTGTCCCGAATTATGATAATACCATGCAGGAGCCTACGCTTTTGCCTGCAACATTCCCGACAGTCCTTGTAAATTCCAATACGGGAATAGCCGTATCAATGGCAAGCAACGTGTGTCCGTTCAATTTGCAGGAGGTATGCGAAACTACTATCCAGTTAATGAAAAATCCCAATCATGATATATTGTCAACTCTCAAAGGTCCTGATTTCCCCGGCGGAGGATTCATGCTCTATGATGAGGACGAACTTAAAAAAGTCTATGAAACAGGCAGGGGAAGTATTAAAATCCGTTCAAAATACAGCTACGACAAATCTGCAAACTGTATCGAAATAACCGAAATTCCCTATACAACTACTGTTGAATCTATAATTGACAAAATAGTTGATTTGGTAAAACAGGGAAAAGTAAGGGAAGTTTCATATATCCGTGACGAAACGGATATTGACGGTCTTAAAATCGCAATAGATTTGAAGCGTGGCACTGACCCCGAAAAACTCATGCAGAAACTTTTCAGGCTTACACCTTTGCAGGACAGCTATCCGTGCAATTTCAATATACTTATCGCAGGTACTCCGAAAGTTATGGGAGTAAGGGAAATTCTCACCGAATGGACGGCTTTCCGTGAGGAATGTATACAAAGACGTACATATTTTGATTTGCAGAAGAAAAAGGAAAAACTTCATCTCCTTGAAGCACTTTCAAAAATACTACTCGATTTGGACAAGGCAATAAAAATAATCCGTGAAACCGAAAAGGAATCCGATGTTGTCCCGAATCTTATGAAAAGTTTCGGCATAGATGAGATTCAGGCTGAATATGTCGCTGAAATCAAACTCAGAAACATCAACAGACAGTATATCCTCCGCAGAATCGAAGAAGTCGATACCCTTAAAGCTGATATTGCCGAAATGGAAGATATTTTGCAGGATAAGAAAAAAATCAGAAAGATAATAATTAAAGAATTAAAGGACGTTATCAAAAATTACGCACAGCCCAGAAAAACTCTTTTCTATTATCAGTCCGATATTCAGGAGGAGGAAATTATTGATGATACTCCCGACTATCCCGTTAATATTTTCGTGTCAGAAAGCGGATATTTCAAGAAAATAACTCCCCAGTCCCTCCGCATGAGCAGTGAACAGAAACTCAAAGAGGGAGACTATATAGTCCAGAATTTCGAGACTACAAACAAAACCGAACTTGTATTCTTCTCCGACAAGGCTCAGGCATATAAATCAAAGGCAAGCTCCTTTGACGATACAAAGGCAAGCGTTATGGGTGACTATATCCCCGCAAAACTCGGATTTGATGAGGGCGAAGGTCTTAAACTCCTCGTCCCTACCACCGATTACAGCGGATATATAGTATTTTTCTTTGAAAACGGAAAAGCCGCAAAAGTCCCGATGAAATCCTATGAAACAAAAACTAACCGCCGAAAACTTACCAAAGCCTATTCCGATAAATCCCCCCTTGCCGCAGCCGTATTCATTCCCGAAGATTGTGATATGCTTGTAAGGGCATCAGGCGGACATACCGTTTTATTCAATTCTTCACTCATAATGCAGAAATCCACAAGAGATTCTCAGGGCATTCAGGTAATCAGTCTGAAAAAAAATGCAATACTCTCATTTGCCGCAACTGTAACAGGTGAAAATAATCTCGAAAAATACCGTGTAAATACTCTTCCGGCCGCAGGAAAACCTGCCAAGGAACTCGGTGACCCAAATCAATTGTCATTTTGACCAATATATGCATTATATCGTTAGTCTATTCCGTCAATAAAACTGTTGACTTTTAATTAAAATTCAGTTATAATATACATGATGTGAACAACTTATGAATAAATTAACGGAGGGTTTGTTATGAGAAAGAATGGATTTACACTTGTTGAACTTATCACTGTTATAGCTATCATCAGCGTTCTCGCTGCACTGCTTATTCCTTCAATGGTCGGCTATATTGACAAAGCCAAAAAAACCGCTGATAAATCTGCAGCCTCCACAATAGGTAAAGCCGCTATGGGTGTAAATGCCGAAACTACCGAAAAAGATATTTTTGCAGGCGGTTCGGATTTCATCGTGAGTGCGCTTACAACTTCCGGAACGGAAAGTTATAAATTCACTGCACTTTGCATGAATGACGGGGACGGCTGGAAAGCTTTTGACAGCACTTCAGATGAATTTGCTGATTTGCTCAACGATGAATCAGATATAGTCGAGGTAAGCAACGGTATAAATATTAAATATCACAGTGCAAGAAAAGATACAGACTGCTGGGTAGTAGGTTACAGTGCCGAAAATAACAGAGTTGAAGTCTGGACGGGAAATAATTCAGGAACTCCTTCTTACAGAGTTTTCCCAAGTCCCGACAAAGCATATGCATAATAAAAAGCGGACATTTTTTGTCCGCTTTTTTAGAAACGAGGGAGCGTATGTCCATTGACATAATTAAAAATGAAGTACTCAACGGCAGTTCATTTCAGAATTTCAGAAAACAATACCGCACATCTCTGGGTTATTCAAATGAGAATATTGCTGATTTCAACCTTGTATCAGTAGGCAATAAATACCGTCTGAGGGCAGAGAAACTTCATTTTCACGATTACAGAAACAATGATGCAGTTCTGAAAGATATAGGCAGTATAAATAAAAGACTTTCAGTTATGATTAAATTTTATTCATGCCAGAGTATCCTTAAATATCAGCATGATAAATTTTCAATGAAATGCCATTGTTTTGAAAAAAATAACGGCGACAAAATATGGTGTCTGCTCTCCCTGAGTGAGTACGGAACCAGCGTTGAACAATTGCTTAAAGAAAACCGCTTTGAAAATACTGAAAAAAATATCCTTAAACTTGCAATAGATGTCTGCAAAGCCCTTAAAGCATTCCACGATGCAGGCGAAACTCATATGTATATAGCCCCCGAAAATATATTCCTCAGCGAAAACGGAAGATATAAACTCGGACGGGCTGCTGTAATTTCTGATGAAAGACGACTCAATTCTTCGGGAATGCTCTATGACGGAACTTATGACAGACAATCAGATATATATATGTTCGGAAAATGTCTCAGCTATATCGTCAGCAATCTCCCCGGAAATATGTTTTCACGCAGAACAGGAAGCAAAAAAATAAGCCGTATCGTCGAACGTGCCTGCGATGTCAGCAAGTACGAAAGATATATGAATATAGACGAAATCATAACAGATATCGAAAGTATTTCCCAGACAAACAGAACACCTCTGTATATAGCTGCGGCTGCGGCTGTTCTCGTGACGGCAGGCATCATTACAGCAGTTGCGGTTTCATCGGGAAGTGATAATCCTTCAACTGAAAAATCAGCGGGAATTGTTTCAGAAGAATTGAAACAACCTGATGAATCAGATGAATCGGACGGATTAAGTATAAAATTCGGAGATATCAACAATGACGGGAAAATTGATACAAGTGATGCATCACAGCTTTTGTCGGTCTATTCCATAGCATCAACATCAGGCAGAAAACTTTCAGACGTTGAAATGGCTGTATATGATATAAATGCTGACGGTGTTGTCAATTCATCAGATGCAGGATTCATACTTGAATATTATTCCCTGAAATCAACAAACAAAGTTGATTCTTTCAAGGATTTCATCAATGAACAGAATAAACAGTCTGCCACCGGGTAGGAATGTAAAAAACATTCGTGTGCATATCATTAGGTCTTTGAAGATATGCATATGAATGTTTTACTTTTTGGAGGTAATTATGAAATATTTTACAAAGGGAGAAATATTTCTCCTTACAGGTTCAGTATTGCTTATAATATCATCATTTTTGATATTCGGAGGAAACTATATCAATTTAATATCCTCGCTTATAGGAGTTGTATCGCTTATCTTTGCGGCAAAGGGAAATCCGTTAGGACCTCTTTTAATGGTAATATTCAGCGTGATGTACGGAATAATATCCTTTAAGTTTTCCTACTATGGCGAAATGATAACCTATGTGGGAATGACAGGACCTATGGCATTGTTTTCGCTCATAGCATGGCTTAAAAATCCATATGAGGGCAAGAAATCAGAAGTAAAAGTAAATCATATAAATAAAAAAGAAATTGTATTCATGCTGTTTTTTACACTGATAGTTACAGTCATATTTTATTTCATACTGAAATATTTCAATACGGCAAATTTATTTTTCAGCACAATATCCGTAACGACAAGCTTTGCGGCAGTATATCTCACATTCAGGAGAAGTCCGTTTTTTGCGGCAGTATATGCCATGAATGATATGATACTGATAGTTTTGTGGGGGCTTGCATCGAGGGAAAATATTGAATACATATCTGTACTGATATGCTTTGCGGTATTTTTTGTAAATGATATATACGGCTTTATAAACTGGAAAAAAATGGAAAAAATACAGGGTACTGTTTAGTACCCTGTATTTATTGTTATCTGTTGAGGTCAGAATTTTTTATGGGAAGTTCGGTTATATCAACAAGACCTGCATCAACAAGCTGTATAGCGGCAGCGTCCTGACCTGTTATGCCGTTTCCGTTGTCAACGATATCTCCGTTAAGACTGCCCTTTTTTGTAAGACCGTACTTTGTTGAATTTGCGAGGGACTGGAGAATTGCGACTGCATCGGATATACTTACTTTTCCGTCTACATTTGAATCGCCCCACATAATTTCCGAATCATCTGCAACAGCAGTAGTTGTAGTAGTAGTGGGTTCAGCAGCAGTAGTTGTGACAGCAGTTGTAGTAGTTGTTGTGGCTGTTGTGGTAGTAGTTTCAGTCACGGGTAAATCTTCTGTTATGGCAATCCATTTCTGGCAGTCATTTCCGTTGAGTTCCCATTGCTGAACATTTGCGCCGTAATCCTTGCTTGCTCCTGATACTTCGAGGATTTTTGAATCCTTTGATGAACGTGTCATAATGGTATATGAGCCGTCAAGGTTTTTGGCGAATTTAAAGAGCATTGAGCTGTCTTTTGAAGAATAAGTCTGTATGCTGAGGTTTCCGCCGTTTTCAGCACCGTCACAGCGGAGGACATAATTTTCGTCCATAAGCGAACGGATATAGTAATAATTTCCGCCCTGAGAGAAGGGGACGAGTTCCCATTTCTGGCAGTCAGCATTATTTGATTCCCACTGTTGGACATTGGAATTATCCTGCATTTCACCGTTGATTATATCCATGACAAAATCACTGTTTACATTTTTGAATGTATAGAGGAGATTTGTATTCATTTCAGTGCCGTGATTTTCGGAGGGAGTTATAAACCAGTCCTGACAGTTTGCACCGTTTATTTCCCATTCCTGAACATTTGCACCGTAGTCGAGGCTTCCGCTTTCGATTTCGATACCTGACTGGTTATTTGAAACTTTGGTGCGGATTTTATAAGAGCCGTCAGAATTTTTAGTGAGTCTGAATTTCTGGTTATCGTTGCCGTTGAACTGATATATAGCTATATTAGTGCCGTTTGCGGACTTTTTGCCTGTGACATCGAGGGCATAGGTCACACCGTCACCGACTTCGGAAACGATATAATAATATCCGTCACCCGCATTGAAAAGTCTCCATGTATTCCATGTATCGGGGATATTTTCGGCATTTTCGTCACCGCCGTTCAAATCCCACTGCTGGACGTTGGTATTGTTTTCAGCGACATTTCCTGCGACTTCCATATAAAGACCGCTGTTCACATTTTTGATAGTTACGGCTGAACCGTCAGGGAAAGCAGGAGATGCATTTCTGGGAGTGCCTTTAAATTCGTCGTTTTTATTTCCCCATATAGTCTGGTTATTGCTTCCGACTGCGGTGAACGACATGACTTTTTTACCGCTTTCGTCCTTTGCGGCGAGGAATTTTCCGTAATAGTTCTGATTTCCGATAGTGATAACGGCATCTGCCGAACCGTTTTCCTGAGACCATGTACCTGAAACTGCGCCTGAAATTTTACCGTCAGCGGAGAGAGTAATCTTTGATGAGTTATATATTTTGCTTCCCGTATCATTTCCGTGGTTGATGTATTCATAAGTGCCTGCGATGTCGGAAACTTCATAACCGCCTTCATCTATTGCATCGAACTGATATTCATTGGGAGCGACAACGGGCCAGCCCTCAGAGTTGAACTGCATTGAATGGACTCTTACTTCATGGTATTCAGTACCGTCATCGAATCTTGCATGATAGAAAAGATACCAGTTTCCGTCATCATCTTTAAGTACGGAGTTATGACCGCAAGCCATGTAAGCCCTGTCATTTGTACTGAATTTATAGTTGCCCATAACTTTAAGACCGTGTTCGTCAAGGTTTGAATTTGCATTCATGATGCTTGTCTTTCCTGACGGGTCAACGAAAGGACCTGTCGGATTCTTTGAACGGTATACACGCATATTGTAACCGCCGTCCGAGAAAAGTCCTCCGAATGTCACCCAGAGGTAGTAATAACCTGTTTCTTCATTGTATTCAATGAAAGGACCTTCGCCTGACTTATGATAACCGCCTATGAGTTTAGTGCCGAAATAGCTGTCAATCATTCTTCCGTCGGAAGTTGTTCCTGATTTGGGGTGAATACATCTGCCTGTTGCGGGGTCGATTTCGAGTGTAAATATACCGCCTGACCATGAACCGTAAACCATATACATTTTGCCGTCCGTGTCATAATAGATAGTAGGGTCGATAGCGTTGGGGAAAAGGTTGTTATTGTAATTGTTTCCGCTGAACCACTGGCTGTTGTATTCAACTTCACCGTTTGCGATAAGTTCATCAATATTAGTTGATGTATATTTTTTGTTTACAGTTCTTGAACCGCCTGTAACATACTGGTCATTACTGGTAAAGCCCGTATATATAAGGGTATCGACAAAAGTATAAGGACCTTCGATATTTTTTGAAACTGCATAGCATATAACGGAGCGTATATATGTTGATGATGTGCAGAAATACATCACATATGCACCTTTTGAGCCGTCTGTATTGACATAATCGGGATTCCATATAACATCGGGAGCCCATACAGCATAACCGTCCTTGCAGTCCTCCATATATTCACCGCACCAGTCGAAAGCTTTTTTGAGGTTTGCGGACATATCACCAAATTCAACGTTTTTGGGGGTGGTATAGCCGTTTGTGAATCTGTTCCAGTTAAGCAAATCGTTTGATTTTGCGGCATCTACATGAGAGCCGAACACATAATACTGCCCTGATTTGGGGTCTTTGATGATTGAGGGGTCATGCACTGAAACACGGGCTGCATTTACTGCCGCATCGGAAGTCATAGAGGGGGAAAAGTCCGAAGCAGTGAAAAGCATAGCTCCCGACAGAATGAGTGCCGCTGCCTTTTTGATAAAGTTTTCTTTCATATGAAAACTCCTTTCATAAGATAAATATATTAAAAATAAGGAATACAGAGAGAGGGTTATTCCATATTTTTCGGCATAAAATCATTTTACAGTATTATATCACACATGATTATTTATGTCAAGTATTGTACAAAAAAACAAATATATAATCGGATATTTTGTAATAATATTTTATGTACCTGATGAACAGAACTCTTCAAATATAAATGACTGGGAGTTTTCAAAAAACTGTTGACATTTTTGTGAAAATATATTATAATTTTATTATATAAATTACAATGAAAGGTCGGTACTATGAAGATAAAATTATTCGGAGACAAGAACAATCCCGCAATTGTTCTTATACACGGTATGTTTTGCGATTACAATTCTGTAATGCACTTTGCAAAGTATTTGCAGG
>OCVV011338266.1_pt1 | contig 30923 bp, 51 predicted proteins | sample 1539721 | NCBI WGS metagenome assembly OCVV01 (sample SAMN02144230, study PRJEB22623) | gut metagenome | biome: sheep rumen | host: Ovis aries | place: New Zealand | reverse complement strand
CGGTACTCCATTGTCCTCAGCCCAGATCTTGAGTGCTTCAATTCTATAGTCGAGATCTTTGACCTCTATGCCCTTGTCCTTCCAGATCCGAGTCAGTAAGATGATCCTATCCGGCTGGATAGCTTCAAGCTCTTCTCTTCTCGGAGCTGTTCGCAGGATGAAGACTGACTTCGTATACCTCCGAGCATTGAGGACGAATCCTTTGAGGAGATCGTTCGCCATCCATCTCGCTGGCTTTGTTTCATTCAAGCCGAGGCGGAATGCTGATGCGATCAGATCCAAGTCGTAGCAGAGGGAATTGTCTTCCATGATCTTCTTGGCAAGTGTAGTCTTTCCGGTTCCCGGTGCTCCGCAGATCAGCGTCGTTCCTTCGTCGTATAGTTCTATCCCCATCTCTTTCGCTTTCATTCTCATGAGCCATCTGCCTTTCGCGGTCAGTTGGTTCGTTGTTCTGTCGTGCATACTGTCATGAGCAACTGATGAGAGTGTGATGAGGTTCCAGTTGCTCATGGCATATTGCGGATAGTCTTCCGCAGGGAAGATGTGATGCACTACCAGAAGAATCCCTTTGGTCGGATCTTCTGTCTCACGTCTTCCCTTCATCTTCGCCCATTGGCACATATAGTTGTCTCGCTTCAGAATGATCTCTCTCTTCTGCTGCCATCTTTTGGATTTATAATTGAACATATCTTATTTTAAAAGCCCCGAATCTTCGGGGCTTTCAGGGGTAATAAAACCAAAACTGGAAAGAAGGTCGCTGACCTTAATCCTTATGGGCATTTTAATGATAGCACGCTCCGAGTATATTATTCTATATTATCCGGATATTTTTCCAAAACCTTCTCAAATGATTTTAAAGCTCTTCCATGCATTGGACCCATCACATGGCTGACCGTGTAGCGTTCTTCTTTATTCTTTCCGGATTTAGATTTCTTGGTCCTTAGTTCTGATACTTGATCCGTGACCGCTTCCCATGTCATAAGTCGAATATATCTCGATATCAGAAGTTCTCGATAGATCGGGACAGGGACCAGTTCGATCTTGTCAAGGATGCGCTGCTTGATTGCCTTCGCTCTTATCAGTCCGTTCTCGAGCCTCTCCTTGGCCTCTATTAGCTCCAATGTGGCTTTTTCTGTTGGCTTTGATAGTTTCGTACTTCTGGGCATTCCATCGAGCTCTATGCCTTTAATTCCTGGCGTCGTCGCTATGTCTTCAAGCCTCTCCTCATAGAGTTTGATTTTTTCGGCCAGATCGCTATATTGAGCCAGATATCTCTTTGCATTCATCGTCATACCCTTCACTTCTTTCTTGCTTTGATATCCTCTTCAGAGTAGTAAGGTCCGGGAATCGGCATCCAAGCGATCACGTTGATCGGAGTCGTATTATACGGATTATAGAATGTCGGCTTCCTTGTTCTTCCTTCAAGTCGGAATGAAAGTGTTCCAACTTCCCGAAGTCCGCATGGCGTTTCGATAGTTACTAAATACATCCCCGCCTCATTCGGATACTTCTTTGATATCGGGATCCATCTCATTCTCGCGCCTCCTTTGCAGCCCTGATCTTCTCTTTCATTCGATACCAGCAGTTCGGATGAAAGTCATATTTTGCTCCGGGAATCTCTTCAAACTTCGGCGCTATAGCTGAGATCTTTAAATCAAAGCTATGGATCTCTTTGCCGCATAAGTCACAGTAAGTCTTGATCATGACCTCACTCCCCTTCTCGCGCTGCTCCTCTGAAGAATGATTTCAGCCTATCGAGCAGGCTGTCCTTCATGACGCTATCTCTTTCTCTTAAGAAGGCAGTTCTTCTGAAACTGTTCTGCCATGCTCTATCGCGATAACTTCTTCTACTCCTCTTCATATGTTTAATTCTGCTCGCCATTATTTCTTCTCCTGATTCATATATTTTTTAATTCGATTGTTCCATCCTTTGACGGCGTTTTTCTTTTTCTTTGCAATGATCCAAACATTATAATCACAGCCATAATACCAGCACCCAACCTGGTACCAGTTTTCCCAGGACTCCACCTTGACATTTCTGCCACAGCACGGACATGGCCTCGGCTGTGTCTTCATCTTCTTTTTCTTCTGCCTCTTATTCAACTTCGGAGCCTCCTGAATAATACTGTGACACATGGAAGTTGACTTCACAGTTCTCCAGCTTCTGGATCTTTATCATTCCCGGAAAGTTGTCGAGCGCATCTGATATTCTCCGAATTTCCTCTCTAGCCTCTTCAAGTCCTTCTGTCTTAACTTTTATTTTGATTTCGTTAGTTTTGTCATCCATGGTTATCCTCCTCGTTTTTATGCTTAAGCCCTTTAGAAAAATTTCCATTAGAGTTGTGTGTTTATCGGCGGTAATCCTTTGCCAGATTTAATATCATTTAATGTATTTTTTTCATCACTCATCTTTATTCTGTAGCCCCTCTTCAACTCTTCGACTTTATTGATGATGTCGTCGCCCATTTTGCTTATAATCAAAATCCTTGGATCATCTTCTCCGGTAGTATTCTCAAAGAATGCATTGCCAACCAGAGTGAAGTTCTTTGCATGAGTGATTTCTGATGTATGTCCGCAATGCTGGCAAGGATCACATCTTTCTTCATCACATTTATAAAAGACCTTGAAAGCGCTCATTCTGCGATCACCTTCTTCGTCCTGGTATTCCATGCTTTGGCTGCCTCTTCAGGCGTCGGATAGGCTAATGTCTTAGCCATTCCACACGGACAGATGATTTGATATGCGTGTTTATTCTCTTGAAAATATTTAGATGTTTTAATATAGACCCGTCCTCCGCAGAACGGGCACGGCTTCAGCTCTTCCATCTTCGGCCTCCTCTTCTCTCCCTTATGCCCACTACGAATGCTAATATCATTTTCACGGCCTCTTCACTCCTTTCCAACAAGGAAGATTATTACGAATATAATCAGCGCCATAAATGCCCAGTTCATTCGCGCGTCACCTCCAACACCGCTTTAACGATCTTTCCCTTTTTGTCACTCTCAATAAAGAGGCGATGACTCGGAGACTCGTTGACCCATTCGATGACATCTCTAAGTTTTTCACATAAAGTTTCCGAACCATCCGCTAAGCCGACCAGGTTTTCTTCCACGATTCGCATCTCTGCTTTGTGATTTGTATCATCAAATCCATTAATTGAAATCACGGTATATTCGATTTTTTCGTTTTCAATTGATATTCTTGTTACTTTTGCCGGAACGAGAACCTCTTCACCGGTATCATATTTCGTTTTCACCATCGGCCTCCTTTTGCGTCTCTGTAATTAAATCTATAAAAGCATGAAACTCTTTCAGGCTTTTCTCTTTTATATATCCATACCTAGGCGAAGTTCCGTAGTCGCCGAAAAGCACGACGCAGATCATCCATATCACTTGAAGCTGCGCGAGATATTCCTTATCACTCACGGACAGAAGCCCATGTATTTTACATCCGTAATTATCCGGGCAAGAAACGCTTCCGTGTTCCGGCTTGAGATCTTTCCAGGCAAGGACGTTTTCTGCGAGGCCGTTATACCAGGTGACGGCATCCAGCGCGTCAATTATCATTTCAACTGTCATATCGCATCCTCCCCTTCAATGTAATTGGATCCACCTTTTAGATAGCTTTTGCCTTCATCAGTCTTGAGCCATTCGAAGTATTCGCTTTTCATTTCTGGCGTAAATTCTTCCAGATGTCCGAATGCTATCAGCCAAATTTTTTCAGGGTAACGCTTTAACAAAAACGCCGACATTGATTGAGTGAATTTAACCATCTTCCCTCTCCTCTTCTAATATCGTAGGCATTAATCCGATTTTACCCATTATGTCCATATCGCCATATGTTGGAATCTTAACTCCTATACCGTACGCAGGAACAGAATCACGTACCGTGTCTTTTAAAAGGTCTGCATCTATCAACCTTCCGTGTCCCTTCGGGATTTGAATGGCTTGAACATTTTCGTTACATGAAATCATAGTGCTTTCGCCTATGATTTTTTTTATTCTGCCATCTTTATATATCCTTATATCTGTGTAAAGTATCTGCGGTAAATCAATCCCTTTGACTATGAAACTCATCTTTCCTCTCCTTTCCAATTGCTTCTTTTTACTTCTCCCGCTTTATACGGCTTGCAAAATAATCTGTCAAAAAAAGTCACATATCCCGCTCCACCTGTGCAACATTTCTTTGATCGGCAAGTGTTATTAGTGGGGTGATAATAGTCACATTCTTTACAAGGATTTCTCATCGGTTTTCCTTTCTCCGTAGGAGCAGAAGTCATCAGCGTTAACTATTCCATCGGTTTTATTAAGGCCTTTAATATTCCAACATCTGCCTTCGTGCCAATACTTACATTCCCCGCACATTACAAGGTCTATCGTTGGCTCTGCGGTGGGTAGTTCGGCAATCGTGTTTCTTGCCTGATTTACTCCGTACCATTTACTTTCCGCCGTTGGATTGTCTTTCTTATTAAGCATAAGAAGATAATCAAGTTGTTCCTCAAGCACATCCATTGCTTGCTGTCTATTAATCAAGTCACTCATCGGTTCTCCTTTCCTTTTTGTTAAGGACATTTATGTCCTTGGCAAACAGTATTATCTTTTTCTTTCAATTCTCCGTATGAGCAGAATGCATTTGGTTTCGCCCACATTCCACCAGATTCGTGGGTACATCGGTTTGCGCCGTTGTTGTTGTCCCACCATTTACAATCCTTACATTGTACGATTTCGATTAGTGGGCAAGCGGGATGTGTTCTATTCTTGTACTGATGCGACTCTATGTAATCCTTTAAAGGACATCCGACTTCTTCCATCGCTATGAAGTTGCAATGGTTGTAGCAGCTCTTAGGCTGATCCATATTAGGTATTGCTATCATGAATAGAAGCCCCCCTTTCCACAAAAGCACAAGTATAATTATTGTCATTATGAGTGCCTCTAAAAAGTTGTACTTGCCTTCTTTTGGTTTCCCGTCTTTCGCTAAATACAAGCCAAGTGACATCATATATAGTGCGGTCACAATTATTTGACATACTCCCATATCATTCTCCTATAACATTTCTTCCTCTGCGACATTCATCACATAATCAGCACAAGCCTTGCAGACATCTATAATCTCATCATACATAGGGTCTAACCACCCAGAGCATCCTCCTCTTGTTTCTCCGTTACTCATTATGTATTCATCGCTTACTCTTGCCCTTGTGCTCTCTCCCATGGAATTCCGTACTTGGCATTTAGCCTTATAAAATCTTTTCCCCATATCATTCTCCTTTTGACTTCTTCCTCTTCAGCTTATCCTTATCTTTATCTGCTATTCTCCAAGTTCGATATAATGCCCATGCGACTGGATCATTGATTTGAGGGTTGTCTTTTGCCTGATTATACTTCTCCATAAGGACCTCGATTGCTTTCCCGATCTTCATCTCATTCCTATCCTTTCGGCCCACTCTTCAATCGTGATAGGGCAGTCCGTGAATTCGGATCCATTCACTCCTACCAGCACGATAGGTCCGACGATGACGTCTCCTTTCAGGATCACGTTCGGCTTCAGCCCTTTGATTTTGCCCTCTTCATCGCATAAGAGGCAGAGACCTTCCTTTAATGTGATCGTTTCAAAATATCCTCCTACGGCCATTTGAATTCCTTTGACTGTGTCCTCGATTTCTTTCACTGATCCGATCTTGTCTGTCGGCTTTTTTATAATTGCTTTGATTTTATTCCCCATGTTCGCACCTCCTCACGTTGGGATCTTCACCGTATTATCTTCGATAAGGTATCAGCTTTTGTACTTCCTGCCATTGAAATAGTAAGTCCTTCCAAGGCACCATCTTTCATATTCTTCGCCTATTATGAAATGAATCTCCTTGCCCTCAATTTTCACAATTCGCTGATTTCCATTTGCTCTATACTCTATGCCCTGCTCTCTTAAATGTTCCAAGAAATCCCTCATCTTGGTTTGAGCTTCTCTGAAGTCATAGCTTAAATTTAAATACACTTCCATCATATTCTCCTCTTCAGCCTTTGCTTCTTGACTTTTATTGTTTTGCACATATTGTCGAGCTTCCTCCGGTCTCCTTCTGATATTTCGAAGGGGATATCGATTCTATCCCAAAATCCGAAACTCATGTTGTTGCTTACGATGTCTTCAGATAATATTGTCGCGATCTCGAGATCCCCATCAAGCTTATGCATCTTAACCGTGAAATTCCCCTGATTGTCCATAGCTAGGACTTTCCCAATTGGATTAATTTCTTCCTGCTCTCTTATCGCTTCCCTGATTTTCCTCTTCATGTTCCATTTCTGGAATCTCGAAAGATTTGGATTCATGTCAATTAATCTTAAGTCGTCCGACGATAGAGGAGGAAGCATTCTGACAAAGCTTTCAAAATTCTTATAGGCTTGTTCACAGGTCACTCCTAACTGTTCCGCTGCTTTTTGAAGAACGTCCGCCACCTTCCCAAGTTCATAGTTATACATTGCATCAGCTCCTTTTCCTTGTGGTACATTGCACTACATATTTCAGAACAGAAGATCAAATATGTCCTCCTGCTCCTCCTCATACTCAATCTTGAAATATTCCCGAGGTTTGACCTTCTTCCCTCGTGGCCATTGTTTATATTTCCTTGGTTTGTCCAGCGCAATCATCCTATATTCCAGATGTTCGATTCCCGTGACTGGATGTTCAAATCTTCGGATAGAGTCCTTCGGGATATAGTAGCCTTTTATCGGCTCAGGATCCTCGAAGATATCCGAGATGTTTATCTCTTCCCTTTTCACCACAGGTCTGATCAGTTTGCCAAAACAAGCATATCTCTTTTTGAAGACCGCTCCCGGTTCTCTCATTCTTTCGGAGGTCTCTTTGATCAGATACTCTGCCAGCTTAGTATAGTCTCCACTGTCATCCAGGTATTTGATATTCACCCAGCCGGATCTCCATTCCGCTTCCAAGTCTTCGGATCCGACTCCCGAGATGACGAAGTGATGATGTATCCTTCCATGTTTCCCTTTTTCAGCTACGGCGATGGCTTTCACATCAAATCCTTTTCTTCGTAGTCTCCGAATATAGTTCGTTCTGTCTTTTTTCGCCTGTTCTTCTGAAGGTGGTTCCTTATATGTCAATACAAGATGGATATCTCCTTTTTTGAAATTTGCATTCAGGATCCGCGCGAGATTCTTCACTGCAAGTCTGTCATTATTTGCGCGAACTGCTTCTGATGATATATTCTTCTTTTGACGCCGCTTCCCTCTATGAGATCCAGATGAGATCCTGAGACTCACATCGATAGTCCTCCCAGCGACGCATACTTCTTTCACTGCTTTCATGGCTTTCTTGTTAATACTCTAATCGAGTTTTAATGCTCATACCGAGCGCCCTTCTTGTTTTATCTTCTTTTTTCTCAACTTAAGTTGATGACCGGGAGTGTCCTTCTGACCTTCCCCGGAAGATACTTGTCACAGTTCTCAACCGGGCAGCCTCGTCTCTTCCCCGTTATGAGGATATAATCGCAAGTCTTGAGATTCTGCTTGGCCATATATCTGCAGTCTTTCTTTTTGCAAAGACAGGCGCGGCTTTCATCCGCCCTGTCAAGGTACTTGTCTATTATCATATTTATATATATAGAAGCGAGGGCATCCTATGACATTAACTTATTGAGATCATCGTCATCAAAAGGAGAAATACTCCTTTCTAAATTGTGTTATAAAGATTGTATTTTATTGAGATTATATTGGGAAATCGGAAAGGAAAAACGATGCCCTCGCCTGCTATCTTATTGATTCAGGATCTTCTGCTTCTCGAACAGAAGACCGTTGATTTCTCCTTCCACCTTTTTAGCTATCTTTGGCCAGTTCCTGCTGAAATAGTATTCTCTCTTCTGATAGAGCGCTTCGATCTGTGTCTCTATCCTTCGAAGCTGAACCTCCTTCGATTCCTCCTGATCATGCCATCGGTCTGCTCCATATCTGCAGCCATGCGATATATAGAAATCATTATAGAAATAGTATTCGCATTTCTTGCAGCAGTCGATGCAGATAGGCTTTCCCGAATGCTTCGGGCACATCTTCCAGACGTCCGGACGCATTGGATCTCGATTGGAATCTCTTCTACAGTCCGGGCAAGTCATCTGTAAATCTCCCGGATCGCATCCTCCATGATTGCCAGGTTACTATTTCCCGTGATGTCGACCTTCTTCATTTCGCCTGTTTTGAACCTGATCAGGAGAGTCTCCCTGATATAGTCCCACTGTTCGTATATTTCATACCTCAGCCAGTCGACTCCCGAGCGGTCATCTGCCCTGATTGCTTCGGAATATCTTTTGATGAATTCTCCCTTTTTCTTCAGTTCTTCTCTGTTGATTCTCATTTTCTTCTCTCTTCCTGGACCATCTCACATTCAGCCCTGAAAGCCTTGTTAAATATGGTCCCCAGCTCCATCCGGATCTGTCCCTCCAGAACGGAGAGCCTTTCTCCTCCTCTTATCAGCTCCATCACAGCATCATCAATCATTTGGATGGCACGGTCTATCTTCTCGCCCTGAGCCTTTCTCTTCTTATCTGTCATCGTCATCATTGAAAGCCTTCCTTTCATAAGCTCCCCATCCGATCATGATCAGAATGGTCGGGATCCATGCCGGTGCTGTTTTAATGAGAAACGTTGATAATATTTCGAAGTATGTCATTTCTTTCATCTCCTTTTTATATGCCCATGTTCAGCTGATTATCTTTGACCGGCTCCAGATGATATGCCCCTGTTGATTCATCAAAGACCAACTTATCATATTGCTCGATTTTGCCTTTAATCTTATTAGTAAGCTTCAAAGACTGCGAAATGGTGTAATCGAATTCCGGGATCTTGACGATGGTCTCTGATATGGTTCCATCGGCGTCCACACTTTCTTCTCGTGTCGGGATCAGATTCACGGAGATCTTGAGAGAAATATCTCCCTGATCCGTTTTCTTCTTTTCCATTAAATAAAATAATTGATTCAGGGCAGAATCGAATTCTTCCCTTATTTCGCTCAATGATTTCTCGTTCAATGTCATGACCTTCCCTCCCTCGTCGTCATTCCCGAAAGAATTATGTTTGTATCCTTCAGGAAGGCTTTGAAATACTTCTTCACCAGTTCCTGATTCTTTGCCAAAAACTCATGATATCCTTCTCCTATGATGAAGCGGTCTGCTTTCTTTCTGTCCCATTCGTTTTCAGGCTTTCCGTATAGCTGCAGGTATTGAGCAGCCCTGAATCGGATCAGTCTTTCTGCGAACACATCTACAAGCCTGGAAGCAGCCAGATCCGTGAAGTCTCTGTCGATGCTTTCTGAAGCGGATGTCTTCGCCATCTGATATAGTTCATCTGCAAGCTTATTGATCTTTCGTTCTCTCAGTATGTTCATCATGCTACCTCCAAGCCGTCGCGCCTTTCAATGATGATTTCACCAGCTTCCACCTTTTCATAGAATTCTTCGCAGCACTTCATATTCAGTCTGACAGTTGCCTGCTTGACGGGGCAGAAGTGTTTCTTTCTTCTTTTGTCTTCGCTCTTCCTGAGCATCGGGCAGTCCCTACATTCCAGAGAGGATCCTGCCAAGAGATATTCTTCACGAAGTGTCTCCGGGATCTCAACCATGTCTGTGAATGTCATGTAGCACATCATGGCCACCTGTGGCTCTCTCTCAATCTTAACCTCTGAATGATTCATCAGAATCTCATTCACTTTCCTATCGAAATCCTCCGGATCCTTTCCGTGAATCGTGACTTGTCTCTTCACTTTTCTTTCTATCATTTCCCTTTCCTCCGTTTATATGTGTACTTTTCCATTATTATCGCATATAATAAAAAAGCACCCTCTTTCGAGAGTGCAAACATACAAAAAGTTGTTTTTTTGGTGGTATACTATCCTAATGGTTATGATTTTAGGAATAGTTGACACCTTTTTGTATAGTCCCCTCCGTCGGGGACCCTCACACTCTCTTCACCTTGAATTATACTCGGGATTTTTCGTTTGTCAATGTTTTTCTTCGGAGGCCGTCTTTGGACGGCCTCTTCATTTTATTCTTTTTCAATCTCTTTGAGATCTTCATTCACGACTCTTTCAAGCAGCTTTAAGATGTACGGTGCAGGATTCCTTCTTCCTGCTTCCCAGTCTTCTAAAGTTCTGACCGGGATCTCATATCTTTCGGAGAACTTCTTCCTGGAGTCCCCGAGGGCTTCCCTCATTTCTTTTATAGTCATATTGTCCTCCTATTTCTCTACTATTTCCCAGCCTTCGCAAGTTACCTCTTCAAGATCGAATGATTCTACATTTCCCAGAGGTGTCTTTGCCGCTGCTGTGATAGATTGCTGGATCTGTGAGTCTCTCGTGTAGAATATGGATCCATCTTCAAAGTTGATGTAGTTCACAAGCTCCTTCATCTTGTTCCCGTTCTTATAGTTGATTGTTAAAAGCATTCTTTTTGTCATTTTATTTTCTCCTTTCTTATTACCAAAAATGTACGCACCCACAATCGCACGCCATTTTGAAGTGTTCTGCGTTCTTCGGGTCTGTCTCGTCATAATCTTCTGCAACTACAATGCATTCATCATGTTCGGGATATTCATTCCTAAACATTTCAATTGCTTTGGTTTGGTTTCTGTAATAGATATGTTCGGCAACTAATTTGCCGTTAAGGTACGATTTGATCCTTGTCATGTTGTCCTCCTCTTGGAGGGGATTGCTCCCCTCTCTTATCTGTAGAATATAACCTCTTCGGTGGTGTGTGCATCTATTCTCTTATCGAAGAATATCTGCGAACCGTGTTCATGTCTCTTGTATCCCATCATCGTGAGGAATCCCATGTATTCCTCTGCTTTCGCATCCATGATGTCCTCTATTGGTCTTGAAAGTTCTCGGTCAAGAGTATGGTTCGCATTTGCGTTCCTTGACCAATATCTCTTTGTTTCCCACTTCATGTCTCTTCCTCCTTGAATATCTATCTCATCCCTGTGATTCTATATTACCACGCAGTGCGTTTTTTGTCAACAACTTTTCAATAAAAAAGTGCCATTTGCGTGGATTTTTTTCGAAGTAACTTCTTTTATAAAAGATTTATTTCTGCTACAATTATAAAATGGAGGTGATGAGTATGTATAAATGTAAGAGATGCGGAGCTTCCTTCCTTCTTCATTTCAGGGTCCAGCTCGCGGATGCTGCTATATGTCGGAAGTGTTTCAAAGAGCTGGGATTCAGGAAGGATCATCTTATTTGTTCAGACGTTTATAAATATGATGAGATCAAAGACGGATACGATGAATATATGAAGAAGAGTCGGCTCGAGTTCGTAAAGAAATATATGACCATTGAGCCTGTGGTTCAGATCCACGGGCTCGAGAGGGACCTGGTCTGCACGGAGGAAGAGAGATTTGTGTTCAGCTGCGTCGAGGAATATCTTTCCAATCAGGGTATCGACTGCAGCACTTTGAGGCTTGCCCGGTTCGCCGATGCTTATTTGACGATCCGCTTCATGCATCATGATCTCGCCAGGTTCAAGTACACGATCCGCGCTCAATGGATGACGTTCCCGCCTATAGAGTCCAGGAACGACCATCATGCTATTGATCTTCCGGATCAGCTCTCTCCGGAGTTGGAGGATCTGCTGGATGATGCTGCCGCAAAAATAATAAAATGGTGCGAATCTGAAGATTAAAAAAGAGGATCCTTCCGGATCCTCTTTCCTTATAAGCTCATCCACCATCTGATGGTCCTCTCGATCTCCTCTTCGCTGTTTTCTCTTATCAGATCCGTGACGTAAAACCTTCCTGAACCCTCTTCAGTATAGGCTGCCTGATCTTTATAGCTGTAATATATAGGGGTTCTTCCCTTCTTTGATCTCTCTGATACTTCTTTCAAGTTCTTCATTTCATTGTCTCCTTTCCCGGGAGGGCTTGCGCCCTCCCCTCTTTTTTAAGCTATTCTATTGATTGTTTTCTTAATGACTTCCAGACTTGCAGCTGTCAGCTTATATGGATCACTTTCTTCTCCGAAGTGCCATCCGTACCATTCAAGCATCTGCTCGGTCTCTTTCTTCTCTTCTTCGAAGTGCTGAATGATTCCTTCTTTGTTGACGCCCGCCACGATCTCGATAGTTGCGTTCTTTTCGTTCCATGCTCTGGCTTCGCATCTTTTGAAATAATCATTTACATATACGCTCAGAGGCCAAAAGCAGATGTTGTGTTTCTGTGTGCTGACCTTTCCCGTCTTGCCGATCTTCCTGAGTGAGCAATCGCTGCCGTTCCAGTTCGGTTCTCCAGGGACATGTTCCACGAACCAAAGTCCGTTGTCATTCTTGAAGTAACCTCCTTCGATCTTAACGATGTCCCCTCTCTTGATTTCGATTCCGTTTTTATCAAACATTTTGTGATCTCCTTTCAACATTTCCTTGTCTTATCTTGATTCTATTTTACCACGCGCTGCGTGGAATGTCAATACTGTTTAGAGAATTTATCTCGATTTTTTGCAAAATAAAAAAGCCATCCAGCAATCACCAGATGGCTTCTAATATGATCATTTTCTCAATTAGGTCTTTAATATAAGCAAAAGACCCCGGGTACTATGCCCGGGGTCCTCTGCTGCCAGTATATATTAATTCAAGGAGATGAACCTACGGCTCTCCTGAGCCGTCATCTTTTCTCGAGTTCTCCGATCCGAACCTCGTGATTTGCGATCTTTTCCCTGATCGTATCAAGCTCCTGACCATGCGCCGTGATCCGCTTGTCGAGCTTATCAATCGACTCTTTGAACTGGTCGATGCTGACCTTGAGTTCAGTGATGTTTGTATTTAAATTTATAATGGGCTTAACGAGTGCAATCAGCGTCACAAGGAAGCCAGCTACTGCGATGATCATTCCATCATTCATTTTTTTGCACCTCTAATCTCTAAATACTTGTTAAAGCACTCACGACCGAAGAATCCGTCGACTTCGAGGCCATATTTTCTTTCGAATTTCTCCACGGCCTTCATGGTCCCGGACTTATACGAACCGAAAGCACCCTTATATGGTCCCTTGTAGTAGCCTTCGGATCTGAGCCATCTCTGGAGGATCCTGACGCTTCTGCCGTAGTCGCCTCGCTTATAGTAGCCAGTCTCCGGGAGTCTCAGCTTGCCGTCGATGATCATATTCACTTCAGCTTCAATGTGAGACATTTTCTTGTGAACATATAGACCCGGGCAAGCCGTGCTTGCTGTCATGCAATGCTCTATCAGATTCCCGGTGAGATCTCCTGTGTAGTTAGCGTGGCCGAGCTTGTTCCGGATCATGATGTCTGCGATGAGCTCAATACATGACTCGAGAGTCTCGTCTGATACTTTCCACTCAGGCCCTGCTGTACTGTTGGCCATCTCGATGGAGGCCGTTCTCTGATTCCACTTTTTGGATCCCTGAGCAAATGCCCCGTGTTTTTCTTCCACATATTGATCCGTGTCCCCCTTGACTCCGATGCCGTAATTTGAGGATACCTTGACCCCCTGGAAGAAATGTCCGCAAGTGTCAGCTGTCCAATTCGGAGCGCACATGATATGCGGACAGACCTTCTCGATCTTATATGGAGGCCTGAGCCAGTAGTTGTTGTTCCAGATTGCTTTCTTGGCCAGCTTGCTGTCTCTTTTTCTTACTTTAAGGGCGGCCGCGAGCATCAAGGGCCTTCTTCTGATCAGTTGCGATTCCGATTCGCTTTCATCAGATCCCGCGCCCATTGCCTTCAGTTCTTCCTCCATCTCCGGAGTGATGTCAAGCTTCTTCATCGTTCTGCTCCTCCAATTCTTCAGGATCCTTGATCGTTCCGATTTCTTCATTCTCAAGCGCCTTGTTATATGCTGAAGTGGAGACCTTTAAAAGAGCGCCCAGGAATACCCCGAGCGCTGCGATTGTTGCTCCGATTTTTTCGTAATACGGAAGGCTCCAAATCTGACCGACTGCAAGAACAAGAGTAACAAGCGCCGGGATCAGGATCAGCGCGATCCATTTAAGTGTGTCGAAATTTTTGCTATTTTTGAATATCATGGTAAACCTCCTTAGCACCACATCCCGCCAATTATCTCATCAAGGCCATAGAAATAAGCCCCATCTATCTCAGCCAATGCATCGATATACGCCCTCCACGATGCACCGTTATCAATGTCCCAATATGTGCCATGAAAACCTATGACAGTAATTCCACCGTATGTCATAGCCTTAGCTGCGACTTGAGCAATTTGCGTCGGGGTCATAGTATCTTGATAATGTGCATCCAGTATTGACGTAGGTAAGCATCTAATAGCTGGGTAATAAGGCACAAATGCAGCGAGCTGCTCTCCTCCCCATGAGTGGAATATCATTTCTGCATTGGTCTCAAAGACTGAATTGCTCGGCGCTGTAGTAAATTGAGCGGATGGTATACTGACTAGTCTACAATCATCGCCGTAGCCGTTTTGCTTCATCCACTTCTCAGCGTAATTAATTTGATCCTGTATCTGCACGTTATTCAAATTGTTAAGCACTTGATGCGTCCAGGTATGATTCCAAATGCAATGACCTTGCTGAGCGACTCTGTCAAGCTCTGCTTTTGAGGCGCATATCGGCGCTCCCGGTGCGCCTGCATAATATCCGGGAATGATTGAGAGGTTGAGCCGTACGCCTTTAGAATGTGCATAGTCTGCCATAGCTGGAACTCGAACGCCAAAATTGTCCACAATTGTTATGATTCCCGGCTTATTCATAGCCGGCATAAAATCAAGCTGAGCTACATGAACTGTATTCGATATTCCTCTAGTATTATATACATGGACACCAACAGCGGTTACATTTGTAGGATCAAAGTCCGCGCCAACTGTATTATTTCGGTATTCTTTAACTGAAGGGACAAAGACACAAAGGTTGATCCATCCGTTTCGATTAAATACTGGGTTATAGCTCACGTCTCCAGTAGATAGCACTAAATTCATTGTTGCCTTATGAGCGGTATCCCTTGCGGATCCGCTAAATAACTCTATTCCTACATCTCCCGCCGGTGGATTCGTGTCATCATAGTCGCCTACGCAAATAGATATCATCAAGGGATGAGTTTTAGCATTGACAGCCGGGCTAATATTACAATATGCATATCCGCTCGATGCGGCGCTTGTAAAGCTCAGGCAATCCCTCATCCTTCGCGTTATATTGTCATATTTAACGCTTTTCTCTATGAGCGTCATATCTACACCATTCCAGGCTGATGGGTCTGAGATATCCGCTCCGGAAATTCTTGAGGGATTTTTATATCCGTATTTTATAGCTTCTATTGGGATACTCTCAGCGGATGAGCCTTCATCTCTACCCGTGCTATCTATTGCGATATTAATCGGTCTCAACAGTTTCGCTATATAATTGTTGCGATAGATAAGGAACCTATTCGCTGCGCTTTGAGTAATAGAAATAGCTATATATCCATCTTTTTCAATAGTTAAGTAATATGTATCCGGATCAGTTCCCGAATAAACAACAGCCGGCTTATAGAAAGATCCGCTTGCATCCGTATAAGATATCGGTGAAGCGCTATCGTTTCCGTAACATACTAATCTCACCACATCCCCAGCATATACCTGAATAGGACTCGAATAGAACCATGATGAGCTTGCAGTTACGATTGCTCCTTGCGTATTTATTCTATGCCCGGTTATCTTCGTATAATTTGGAACAAGCTCAAGACTTTCGGCATTTCTCAGGAACTCCTCAATCGCGGGATTCATGTGAAGTATTCCCGTTCTTTTAGCTAAAACGACGCTATTATCGTCAAGGCTAAGCAATGACCTCTTTGACCAATCAACAAAGGCACACAAATATATTTCTTCTCCCGACATTGCCCGCTCTATAAGTATGTCGTCACGGCTTGCGGTTGAGAATGTAGCCAGCAGATTCTTAGCTGAGTCCTTGAAGTTAATATTAGAGTATGTTGGGCCTTGCATATTAAACCCAATATAGGCCACTTGTCCAGGATCCAGCCCAACGATATATAGCTCCCTAAAGAAGCTATTAACTTCGCTACTAGTTGATATTGAAATATTATCTATGTCAGAATCTAAAACGTTTATTTCTTCATCCAGCGCATTATAGTCCGCTTCTCTTGCTGCTCTTGCTGTGGAGTAAACGGTTCCGTTGTGGGCTGTTCTCAGATCTGTCAGTTCGGTGGCGTCAAGCTGAGCGTATCTAATGCCCCAGATCTGAATGTCGACGGTCCCGCTGTAGTCGATGATATAAGGCTGTGTTTCCATCGCGCTGTTAGGTTCCCATTTCCAAATCTTGATTGCCGAAACAGTCAGGCTGGTATTTGATGAATAGTTGATCGTGAACTTCAGCATATCGAGACGGGTATCAGTAATAGAAGCGAAGTTCCCGTCGCTGGTTCTTGGAAGAGTGACTGCAACGGCTGAGAAGTTGGCTCTTACTCTTAAAGACCCTTGAAATCCAGCTGATGCCGGGATGATCACGTCTATGAAGTCATAATCTGCTATTGATTCATTGAGAGTAATGGTCCCACCAGATGACTCGAATGATCCCACTCCTAAAAGGACCGAGGTCTCCTTGTTCTGCTCGATGACTCCGTCGATCCTTCCGTTGACCTGCTTCAGGAGATCCGTTCCGCTGATCCTTGCTGTGTCGAATCCATTATCAATTGCCAGATAATTAGTTGATCCTGGCGTTCCATTGAAGTTATTTAATTCATGTATCTCCATGTTATCCTCCTCAATTATGAGTAATGCTTCCGGTCACCTCAAGGTTACCGACGATCTTCATATTTCCGTTAAAGTAGTGGATAGCTCCATAGCTTCCCGCTCCGGCTGTCCCTCCGTATCGATAGCCTAGCGCTCCGGATCCGTTCAGCAATTCGAACGGTGTCGTCGCTTTATATGCCCCGACTGACTCCCCTCCTACGGTCATTCCCATGAGCTGACCGAGAAGTCTTCCATTCAAAAGAACTGTAAGCGCTCCGGATCCGAGCCGAACCGCATTCGCTCCGTTGATGGTCATCGTCTGACCATTCATGTCGATGATCCTGGAATATGAGCCGTTGACTCCATTGCCAGAATGACTTATTCCGTTTTTATCCAGTTTTAAAACATTGACCGCGCTGGTGACATTCGGCTTATCCATGACCAGGATGCTCTCCGGGTATCCGTTCGAATCTGCCGGGATAGCTATATATCCGCCGAGGCCTCCTCTCATAAGGTTGAGAGCGACATCGATCAGATCTCTCACGGCTTCCATCGATGCGGTCTCAGCTGAGGCGTCTGTTGCTCCGATGGCTTCATTCGTCAGCTGTGTGAGCGAAGTCGGAAGCTGATTCAGCTCAATTTCATCATACCGGTCAAGAAGCGTATTATATACAGTCTTGACCACCTTTTCTTTGACTTTAACGACTCCAAGCTCCGGATAATATACATTGACGCGGTCACAGAGTTTGACTCTCTGGAGTGCTGCATAATCTTTATACTCTTCTGTCTGCCAAAGCTGAACAAAGTCGACCTTGATATTCTCTTTTGGCGTCCAGGCATCGGATGAATTGAGAAGACTCTGGGCGAGAGTCCTCATCTCTGACTCAGTTGGCTTATTGCTGAAATAGTCATTCATAGAGAACGGAATGGCCACCAAAGGAGAAGTTCTGACTGTCAGAGGAGTTCCGTTTTCATCTCTTAAGACGTCCAGGTTCTCTTCTGTCAGCTTCGTTTCATAGTAGTTTATCCCTGAGTATTTCAGGAAGCCTTCTGGAAGTGTTATTACCGCTCCAGTCTCCGGATCCACCCAGTACGGAACTATAGCATTATAGACATCGCTCATGTCTTTATTATATTCTATATCCTTCAGGTTCTTCCCGTATCTGATATCGACATCCGTATCAGATCCGCGGTCCGTGTAGAGCTGAACGCTGAATCTCCTGAATTTATAGTCTCCCTTGCCATATCGATCAAGAAGACTTCCCTCTTCACCTCCGAGGACCCCTTTAGCGATCCGTGGCTCTTTTAGAGTATAGTTCCCGGTCGTGGTCTTATTTGTCCAGAAGTCAAAAGATCCGTTGGTGATGATCTTGCTCTTCAGCTTAGCAATCGCGTTCTGGATCCCCGTCGCCGTGAACGGCATGCAAACGGCCTTGGTCAGTCTGTAGCTCACATGATGCGCGTAGAAGGTCACAAGTCCATTGATCGGAGCAGATCTCGCATATATGTCAAAGGGCTCAGTTTCGCCAGATTCGTCGTGAGTGGCCAGGATGATCCTTCCTTCCTGGACATCGTTATATCTCGGGCTTGTTATCGGGATCTGAAACTCACATTCAAAAATCCCGTTTCTCTCCTCAGTCACAAGGCAGGAGACACAGTCCGCAAGGGACCCGATGCCTCCCGAAGTGAATTCTCTTTCTGTGTTTTCGTATAATACCGGTATCATACTACAGCCTCCACCATCTCGGAGTAATCACGAGCTTCGTGATTCCAGATCCGAGAACTACGTTCGTCGTTCCGCTTGCCAGCTTCGGAGTGGCGTGATTCCTATATACGACGTTCCCGTTCTGTGAAATCTTCGTCCCGCCTGACTCGCTCCATGCCTCCATGATATCGCAGTCGATTTTGATCGTTCCCGGGCTGTTGCTGACTGTGATCCGATATCCGCTGATTTCAATATATCCGTTTCCAGTCACTTCCAGAAGCGGACTTGACGCGAACCATGTGGGATTCTGAATCGTTCCGCTTGCCGTGTAGGTGATTGGATTCTCTCCAGACTTCAAGAATCGCTGTGGTTTGCAATCAAAAACAATGTTGAACTTTCCCGCTTTGTTGAAATGGAAAGGATCTACCTCAAGACCTTCACGATATGCTCCAAGCCTGAACTCGTCCGGGTGATATGTGTCCTCCAGCCTCTTATATCCCTTGATGTGTGTCAAGGCGTCTCTTAACGATTGGATATTATAATCAAATCCATCATATGTTCTCGGTGAGATCGCTGCCGGATATGTGACCGAAATATTCTCAAAAGAATCCTCATCCAGGATGAGATCTCCGTTTCTTCCCGGGATCTGAATCTTCTCGCCCCTTCTTGCCGGAGCGTTATATACTGAATCTCCGGAGATATACACTCCGTAGTGCCCGCTCTGGATCCATTCATTGAATATAAATTGATTTCTTAATATCCCCATGCTGCTTTCCTCTGTTCTCCCTGTCTTACCAGGATAGCTTCTATCTCTCTGGCCAGCTGCTTCACGTTCATTCCCTCCGAGGCATATATGTTGAAGGTGTTTCCTCCGGATGATGCCTGGATGATAGCTCCTGCCATCTTGTCCATCTTTTTCCAGAACGGATCCAGAGGCAGAGCCGCCTCACCGCCTGTCGGAGTGTCTCCTAAGCCCGCGATGGTTGGCTTATTAAAGATTCCTCCGTTTTTATACCATTCGACTCCGATTGTCGGCTTTTCGCCCATTCCTCCAATTCCCCAGGGAAGTTTACCCCCGGAGATCTTGAAGTGTGGAAGTTTAAAGTGCGGAAGCTTCAATTTCGCCGTGTTTATGATGCTTTTGATCTTTCCAATAGCCGTTCTGATCAATCCAACTGCCGTCTCGATAGGATGAGTGATCGCAGTTTTCACGGCATTGAATATCGAAGAAGCTTTCTCCTTGATTGAATTAAATGCGGTGACAACTTTTGTTTTTAAAGAATCAAACTTTGATCCGACAGTGGTTTTGATCTTATCGACCACATTTCCGACTGTCGTTTTGATATTATTCCAAACATTTGAAATAGTCGTCTTAATAGCATTGAACGTCGTCGTCACATCCCTCTTCATCATGATCCATTTGGCCTTGATGTGAGCGACTAAACTCGTTGCTACAGCTTTCACCTTATCCCAGTTCTTATATAAGGCGACACCTGCAGCGATCAGTCCTCCGATTATTGCGATGGCAATTCCTACCGGACCGCTGAACGCCAGGAGTGCAGTCTTGACAGTTCCCAAGGCTCCCATGATCGTTCCTATGGTTGAGATCACGGTTCCGAGAACTACCAGGAGAGGGCCTGCAGCCGCTACGACCAGGCCGATGGTCGCGATCTGTGTCTTGGTCTCATCATCCAAAGAATTGAACCAGTCAATCGCCTGCTGAAGCCATCCCACTACTTTCTCGATAGTAGGGGCGAGAGCTTCTCCAAGAGAGGCCGAAGCGACGTCGATTCCAGACTTCAACTGTTCTATTGCTCCTCCGAATCCGCTCATCATGTCTGCAGCCATATGTCCGGCTGTTCCTTCTGCCTCGAGAGCCGTGGCTAAACTGGTAACGTCTCCCGGAGCTGTATTGATCAGGGCAAGCCATGGTGCCATCTGATTCTTTCCAAAAATGGCAGAAGCGGCTGCAATCTGCTCCGATTCTGATAGATTGGAGAATGCATCATGGAGCTCCTTTTGCACCGTAACGGAATCCTTCAAGGATCCGTCTGAATTAGTCACATTGATCCCGAGCTTTTCCATCCAGTCAGCAGCCTTCTCAGTCGGGTCTATAAGTCGAGCCATTCCTGTCTTCAAGGAGTTGGCTGCCTTATCTGCCTCGATTCCGTTGTTCGCCATGACGCCCATATACAGAGCCGCGTCATTCACGCTGTATCCAGCAGATGAAAAAATAGGGGCCGCTACACTCATAGCCGTTGAAAGACTATCCACATCCAGAGCTGAATTGTTGCAAGCGTTCGCGAATACATCCGCATACTGCGCTGCTTCGTCAAAAGATCCGTGGAAGCCGTTGATCGTGGCGACCAGTCCTCCGGATACGGTGTCCAGATCTCCTCCTTCACCTGCTGCCAGATTCATGGCAGGAGCTAAAGCTGAAGCCGCCTGTTCCGCATCGAGTCCGGCTCTTGCGAAGTTCAAGGTAGCTGTTGCTGCGTCTGTCATTCCATAAGTGGAATTTGCAGCTGCTGTCTTCATGGCCTCATCCAGTAGCTTGGCTTCCTCTTCAGTATTCCCCATTGTGGAATTAGTAAGGACCATGACTTTGTCCACTTCGGCAAAGCTCTTTGCCGCTGCAGCCCCGATTAGTCCCAGAGGAGCTGTAACATGTGTAGTCAGTTTCTTCCCGACTTTAGTCATTTCATCTCCGACCTTCTTGAAGCCTTCAGACAGCGCTTTCAGCCTCGCATTCGGGATCGTGTTCAGCTCTTTCTTGTATCGCTTCAGTTTGTCTTCACATTTGACGATCTCGCGCTCCAGCTCTCTATATTGAGCTGAATTCTTATCAACTCCCTGAGCGTCCATCTGGCTCTGAATGTCTTTCAGTTCATCGAGCCTTTTCTCAGTGTCTTTGACTGATTCATTCAGGACCTGCTGTTTCTGCCTCCAGAGAGTGACGCTGGTCGGATTAAACTTTAAACTCTTATTGATATAGCCGAGCTCCTTGTCCAGATTCTTGGCTTCGGTCCTCATCTTATTGATGGCCTTGCTGACTGGTGTCGTGTTTGCCCGGAACTCGACTGTGATTCCTTTAATATTACCGGGCATCTTCTGTGCTCCTTATCCTAAATATGCGTCAATATCTTCCTGAGTCGCTATCCTTCTGCCTTTTCTTTTGGTCTTGCCCTTCCCCCTGCTCTCCTCTTCAACTCTGTTTCTTTCATTGTATGATATGCAAAAATCCACGACCTGCCCGAGCCGCATCTTTTTGATATCTTGAAGGGTCAGCCCTCTTTCGATTCCTGCGAGGGTGATTGTGTGAAGATCGACTGCACCTCCAGAGTCTTCACTTTCTCCATCATACTCTGAAGGCGTTTCAAGTTTTTTGAGCTCAGGAACCCTTCCGCGATCATGCTCCCTGCTTCCGGGATCAGAACGTCAAATGGAAACTTATTGAATTTTCTGATCCATCTTCTTGGCTCTTCAATGTCTTCGTCGGCCGCCTTGTTCATTGCCCATATTATGTTGATAAAATCCGTGGCTCTTGTTGTGAATAGTTCGAAGATTGCTTCCTTCACTGCGTCTTTGTCCAGCGCTTTAAAGGCCTCTATTGCGTCCGCTGTGGTTTTTCCTTTAGACTTTGACTCTATCTCCAGCTGTTCAATTATCGGCCTTGTAACTGCGTGAATGGACTCCACAAGACTGTTTGCAAGCGGAAGTAATGTAGGTGTGATGTCATAACCGAATTGATCCGCGAATTCATATAACCAGGCAGCATTGTTTGAAAGCGTGATGCTCTCATTTTCGCTCAGTTTTATCGTCTTTTCCATTTTGGTTCCTCCTTTTCCTTATAATGCAAAATAGGGGACGGCATTTGCCGTCCCTTTCTTTTGATTCTTCAGCCTTCATGGCGCGATCTCCGGAGGAGTCGGATTCGTGAAGAGAGTGGAATATCCATCGTCAGCCGGTTTATATGTGTTCTGATATAAGCCGGATGCTTTGTCTCCGATCGCTCTGATGTCCAGAGTGTCGAATTTGATATTTTTGGAATCTCTTGAGGTAGTCTCAAATTCTCTGGTGATCGTTCCAAGTGCTACGTTATAGAGGACCTGTCTGCGGTTCTCCTTATCTCCGGAATACTCGAATGCGATGCAGACATTCTTCTTGACCGGATTGATGGGCTTTCCAAGGCCTCCGTCTGTAGTTCTCAGATATCCCATGAATCTGGTCTTGAATTCGTCATCAAACCTTACGACTTCAATGTCTCCTGTGATGGGACCTTCTGTCGCATCGGTGTACCAAACCATGTCATCAGCATCGGTGTCTTCGAAGTTCGCGTCCTGATCTGGACCGAAGTTTCTTGCGCTTTCCTGATGGTAAGGTATTCCGAATGTGACCGCTCCTGTTTCTGCGTTTACGTTGTACTCCCAGAAATACAGATTTTTGATACCATAATAGACTTTATTAGGATCAGCCATCTTTCTTGCTCCTTTCTTTAGTTGATATCGTAATAAATAATAAAGACGCCCTCCTCTTCAATAAAGACGTCTTCACTTTTTTCAAAGAGGAACCCTGCATCCAGGAGTGCATCCTCGAATTCGGTTTCCTGTGCTTCATTTTTCTTCGTGTAGTAATATTCGAGTTGGATCAGATCTTCCCGCCAGAAGAACGTGTCATCGCCTTCGATGACATCCTGTCCGTTTCCTTTGATAATCACATATCTTGTCGGAAGTTTCTTGGAGGTCTTCCCTGTGGCGACATATATGTCCAGTCCTCTGACGATCTGTCCTATCTGTTGATATTTATTCACTGCCGGCATTCTTCGCCATCCTCTCCAATTCTTCCAAATATTCCCGGGTGTACTTTTCTTCTACAGGCTTGACGTGGACATGAGGCTTTGCGTCTCCGTGCCCGTTTTCAAGCAAGTGAGTTAAGCCCGGATGTGTACGGTTATACACCGTATAAGTGACAGAGCTTCCGAATCCTTTGATTGCTTTTACTGACCAGCCTGCATAGTATTTCGGCCTGTGTCTCGGTGATGTCTTGCGAAGTTCTGCAGCCGCTTTTCTCGCGATCCTTTCTCCTATCTCTGCGGATCCGTCTTCCAGATCTGCCTGAAACTGGATCATCAATCCTTCAATCTGCTCTTCTACGCTTTTCATGGCTCCACACTTTCACCGCAGGTGATCTCGATCTCATCCGAGTCTCCTCGGTTATATGTTTTTATAACTCGATATGTGTCTGTCGTCCCGAAGCGGTCAGTATATCTCAGAAGTTCTTCTCCGTTGTAGTCGTTATAATTCGAAAGCACAAAAATGTGACTTATATTGAGACGACTCTGAGCCGCCTGATAGAACTCGGATCTTGTGATTGAGATTTCTCTTGCCTGAACTTCATTCTCGACCTCTTCAATGATCTCGTTCTCATACTCATCATGACCTGTGACTTTTCTTTTTATAAGGGTGATAAAGGTCTCCATTTACTGCTCCGTCTTCATCTTAAGCGAAAATAATCTGTTGTTGAGCCTCCATCTGATCATTCTCGGTAGTCCGACGTTCTCACGCCGCTTCTCCCATTGCCACTGGGCATAGTCGATGATCAGTTCTCCGTCCAGTCTGTCTTCCGGATCCAGATCCGTGATTCCTTCCTGACGGATGGCATCTGCTGCTGCCCCCAGGACTCGGAGGAGTCTCGTGTCGAGCTTTTCCGTCGTAATGCCGAGGGTCTGCTTGAATTCGTTCAAAAGTCCCTGCACATTTAATTCTTCGGCATTCATTTTCTTTCCTCCTTTATGATCTGGATGATGTCAGCTTTTCTGGCCGTGCTCTTGATCTGAAGGCCCATCTCCCCGGCATAGTCGAGGAGCTGGGCTTTAGTCATTGAATTCAGATCCGGCTCACTCTGTGGCTCGGCCAGACTTATTCCCCCGGGGTATCTTCCTGGTTGCCTTCCTGGTCGTCTTCCTCGTTGGCTGTGTCAGGGGCGAATGTCATCGCAGCTGTGGGAGTGGTACCCTCAATACCAATAGCAACGAATCCTTCAGCGATAGCCGGCTTGCCGTCGTATCTTGCTGTGCCCTTGAAGACTGTTTTGTCCTGGGTGAACATAGCATGTTCAGACTGAGCAAGGGTGATTCCTCTTCTCTCTGCAAGCAGGTAAAGATCGAAGAATCCACCGATGATGACGTTGTTAGGAATGAAGTCAAGAACTTCGATGATTCCGCCAACGACTGGCATTCTGTCAACTACTGCAGAAACAAGTCTTCCGTCTGCTGTAGGAACTACAGTTGCGGCTGCCAGAGCAGTATAAGTTGAATCGTTCATGACGAAGACTTTCTCTCCTCTGGAGTATTTGCTTTTAGCGTTTCCAAAGGCTTTCACGATCTCGGCGATGAGTGCAGCTCCTGTTCCCTGGGTAGCAATTGACTTGATGTTCTTAGTGTGGAGATCTACCCAAGGTCTTGCAGTTGCAGGATAGTTGGAAGGAGCTGCTGTCTGAGCGAGTCTTGTCACTACACCGAGAGGCATCTTGACGCCTGTTCCGTAGAGGATAGCCTTGTCGAGAGCGAATCCGATGCTTCCTCCAAGCGCAACCGTTATGGCGTCCGCAAGATCAACATCAGAATCTTCCAGTCTTGCATTGCAAACAGGAACAAATCCGCCGACCTTGTAGCAGTCAACTTCAACGTCATTGAAAACAAGATCGAGCTCATTTAAATTGGCACAGCACTCAGTCCAGATTCCTTCAGGGATGGTTCCTTCAATGACCAGCCTTCCGTTTCCGCTGATTGAGGCCACATTTACATGCTTCCAAAGTTTGGAATACTCTATGATGTTCTCACGGATCAGGCCAAGAAATACCTCAGGAACCAGAAGCCCTGCATTTGTGAGCGCTCTCTTCTGTGCTATGCAGCTTCTAACATTCTGAAGGAATTCCTTGACGTCGTTTCTCTCAAAAATCACAGCCCTCTGTTCTTCGGGCATTTCTCTGAATCTCTTGAACTTCATGAAATTGATTTCCTTTCTTTCTTTTCTTTCTTTAGGATCCTCGCCGGGTGCCGGTACAGGAGCCTCATCTTTAGCCTCAAGTTCTTCGAGCTCTTTCTCAAGCGCTCTGATCTCTTCTTCAAGAGACTTCTTCGCATTCTCATTCTCAGTCTCTTCAGCCTCTAAGTCATCGACCATCTTTCCCAGATCAGCCTGTTCCTCTTCAGTTGCAGATTCTTCGATAGCCTGCTCCAGCTCTTCGCTTCTCCTCTTAAAGTCTTCGTCTTTCTTGCTGAGCTCAGCGAGTGCTGCTCTCTTGTCAGAGATCTTCTTTGAAAGTAAGAGTTTTCTAAGCATCTTCTTTTCCTTTCTTAAGTTTGTTTAAAAGTTCTTTTTTCCCGGCTTCAAGTTTCCTCTGTCTGATCTGCTCAAAGTCTTCTCTTCTGGCTTCGACTTCGGTCTCTTTATATGCCGGAAATGTGCAAATACTAACTTCGTAGAGTTTGACTTTCTTGATCGTCCAATGAATATCACCGCTCTCTGAATACTCGGTCTCTTCGTCGAGGATGTCGAAGCCAAAGCTGCACTGGTTGACGTCTCCGCGCTGGACTCTCGCGTATAAGTTCATGGCATCCTGATCGTTCGGATTGATCCTGATGCTTCCCCAAAGTCCGCGATCGTCTTCGCGCAGTTCCAGAGTCTGGGCGACATTTCTTCCCAGCACATACATGGTTTCGTGGTCGATCAGAGCGCGGATGTCATCCACGCCCAAAGTCTCACTGAACGCGCCCGGAGCGACTGACTCTGTCGCGCCCGGCCAAAGTTCGTAAATGCTATTAAAAACGGAGAAATAGCCTTCGATCCTCAGCTCTTCTCCGTCTTCTCTCGTTTTGAAATTCGTGAGGCAAGTCCTTGACTGCCTGATCTTTCTTTTTTCCATCATTCTTCCTCCTGGTCTTTCTTCAGCTTGGACTGATTGCCTATATCTTCAACCGGTATGAAGTTCTCCAGAATAACCAGCTTATCAAGTCCCTCCATCGGGCTCATTGCAAGCTTGTCTCTGACTTCATTTCCGGTAACGACTCCCTTGTCATACAGATTCCCGAATATGTTGGCGATCGTCTCAATGTCCCAACTCTTAAGAGATGTGATATTGAATTTAACGTACCACTTCGGACTCAGGATCACTTTCTTCGTGTATTCCTGTTCTATCTCCTGAGCGTATGCTTTCAGCCTGGTCTCGATAAAGTTATTCCATTCTTTCTGATTGAATTCTCCAACTCCGAGAAGGAAGGCAGGAACCCCGATAATAGAAGCGACCGTCCTCTTATCAAGCTGAACTGTGTCGGAGATCGCGAGATCCTTAAGTGTGAGCGGTCTCACTTCCTTCACGTCAAAGTGATCTGCAGGAATGATCCAGGGCGTCCCGGCTCCATCCGTCTTGATGTATTCATTCAATAGCTTCTCGCGTGCTTCAGGACCAGAGAAGCCTTCTGTCATTCCATCCGCCTTGATGATGATCGAAGGCTTCCACTTGGATGACAGGAATCCTTTCGTGGTCTCCTGCGCCTGCTTCAGATTGTTGGCGACTTCTCTTATAGTCGTCGTGAATCCTCTTCCCTTCCAGGGATAGTTCGGATCAGGATTGTCGACGAAGTGAAGGACTTCATCAGGATCATAAGGGACGCCGTCAATCAGGATTTTATACTTATATCCGTCCTGCATGAATCCGACCCGATATGGAGGTATCGGCTCAAACTCTGTCAAGATCCCACCACTTGTGTGGACTCTTACGACTGAGTTTCCAGATCCGGGAAGAAGCAGATTCATGACTACCGCTTCCATGTAGGTCCTTCGTGTCATGTAAGAATTCGGATTGATGTCCAGCTTCCGGGACAGTTCGTTCAATATCCTGTGATCTCCATCTGATTCGTTGCTCATGAGATATAAGGTCATGGATGAGATCAGTTTCGCAATCGCGTTACATGCTGCGAAGATCTCCGGATTCTTATCGAGAGAAGTATATCCCATGCAAAGGATCTCCTCCCATTTATCGGACATGACGAAAGCCACTTCCTTCTTTTCTGCGGTATTCGTTTCTGTCTGATTACATTCTCTTTTCTTTTTTCTCTTCTTGCTCATTCGCCCCACCAGGAGGCCGCTCTCGCAGCCCTCTTCATTTCGTTGATATATTGGTAAGCTGCAAAGACCGACGCATCAAAAAGGTCGATTCTTTGAGTCTTCTCGACTTTCTCATACTGGATCATGTCGTCCACCTTCTCGATGCCGTGGACGTTTGAGACGCAGTATTCATAAGCTGCCGAATGTAAATAATATAGATTTCCGTCTTTTGCTGATTTCTCGATGTATCGGAAGCCGCTTGATTTGATGTTGAAATATTGAGGCTGGTCCTTGATCGGGAATCCTTTGGACTCCATTGACAGGAAGAACTCTTCAGCGAACTTCCGGTCAAATCCGATGCTCCTGATCTTGAAGCCTGATTTTCTCATCCCGATAAACCAGTTCACTATGTCTGAATAGTTGACGGTCGGATTATTGCAGAGCGTCAGCGTTCCTTCATCCTTCCACTGGTAGAGAGGGATTCCATCCTCTTCCTGCTTTCTGATGGCCTGAGTGACCGGGAAGAAAGCGTGAGGGATGATGATATCCGTGTCGTTATAATGGCCAAAGAGTGCAGCCGCTGTAAGGTCATGCATCTTGGAAAGGTCCGCTCCTCCATACCATTGGATCGGGAGCTTCTTCAGATCTTCCATGGACCAGCTGAACTTCTTATCCGAAGCTTTGAATTCATCAATATCGAAGTAGCTCTTCAGCTGAGCCGTGTATATGTTGAGCGATCTTGAGAGGAAGTCCTTCCTCTGCTGCGGATCGTTCTTCGCTTCAATTGAATCATGGAGGAGATCTTCTGCTGTGACCGTCACTCCATATGAGAGATTTGCTTTCTGGTGCTGGATAGGATCCTCATAGTCGACGTTTCCCTTCTGGTCCTGATCAGCTCTGGCGACCAGGGCGAAGAGCGTATCATCTTTGACTATTCCCGTCGCTACCTTCACCGCGTATTCCTGACGCTGATATCCGAAGCTGTTGACATTGTCTCCGGCTGTCGTGATTCCGACCATCAGCTTGTTTCTGTAGGCTTTCATGGCCTCTTTGAATCTGTTATATTGTGCCGCCTTCTTGTAGGCTGCAACCTCGTCCGCAATCGCGAAGTTACAGTTGAAAGAATCGTGGCTGTCCGGATTGGCAGCCAGCGCTTCAATATACAGCTGACCGTTCGGAGATCCATCCTTTCCGGTAAAGCTATATGAGATCGAGTGACTGAAGCTGTTATTCAGGATCTTGAATTCTTCATCCAGCTTCTTATATTCAAGATTGAATTTCAAAAACTCAAAACTCTGAAGCGCTTGCTTCAGCGCATTTGAAATAATATAGATTGTCGAATTCGAGGCCCTCTGAAGGATCCCAACGGCGAAAGCCAGGGATGCGATGAAACTCGTCTTCCCATTTTTTCTGGGCACCTCGATAAACGCTTCTTTATACCTTCGTTCGTTTGTCCCTTTATAATAAAAGCCGAAGAGATTCACAATGACGAAAACCTGCCACGGCTGTAGAATGAAGGGTTTCCCGAGTAAGGGATTGCCTTCTGTGTCTTCTCCTTTTTGATGAACGAAAAATCCTTCAATGAGAGAGCAGACTACATTCGGGTCTTTCGTCCTCATTTCCAGATCTTCCCTCTTCAGGTCGTCCAGGTATCTCTGGCAAGCTGCCACTACTTCCTTTCCTGCGATCTGAATTCCAGCGATCACGTCATTTGCAAACTTGTCTGCGATCTTCTTATAGTCCTTCGCTTTCATATCCCTATGCCTTCCAGAATCTCAGCGAAGTTTGATTTCTGGCTGCCTTTCATCAGAGACTGGTCTATCTTCCTGAGTCCTGCCGGAGTGAGCCCGAGGTCTCGGAAATATGACAGGGCCGTTTGGTTCATGTCGTTTATAATGACCAGCGCGGGATTCTTGACCGGATTCTTCTCGCCGTTTTTATTCGTATGAACGACTACGGTCTGCCCTCCCATCTCTTTGAATCTGTCCCTGGCATCGTCCCTCATCGCGAGGATCTCCGCCACGGTATCAATGGTTTGGTCGAAGTATGGCCGATATGTCTGAGCCTCGATGCAGGCTTCCTTGATTCTCTTTTTCCATGTTCGTTTCTTCGCCATTCTTTAATTATCTAAAAGGACAGCCTTCTCTCCGGTAAGGCTCTCCCATCTGTCAATTATAACGTCCACATAGTGCGGATCCAGTTCTGCCATGAAGCACTTTCTTTTCAGTTGCTCGCAAGCGATAAGCGTCGACCCGGATCCACCGAATAAGTCAAGTACAAGGTCTCCTTTGTTTGAGCTGTTAATTATAGCCTTTGAGACCAATTCAATGGGCTTCATCGTTGGATGCTCGTCTGATCTTATGGGTCTCGGAATCTCCCAAAGATCACTTTGCTTTCTATCTTTCAGTGGATGAAGTCTTGAGCCTTCTTTCCATCCGTACCATATTGGCTCGTACTGAGTGTGGTAATCTTTTCTTGATATAACAAACTTGTCTTTTGCCCATATTATTGTCGAAGACCAGTGATATCCGTTCTCAAAAAGTGCGAGCATGAGATTTCCCCATTCTTGTGCTGACATTACGATATATGTCATGGCTCCGTCTTTGCTCGCCATATTCATGGATTTGAATGCCGAGTCCATGAAGTCTTTAAAATCGTTTGTCGACATGTGATCGTTCAATATCGTCCTCGGTTTATAAATCGGGCAGTCACTGTCCGCTCCATAGTTTACGTTCCAGGGAGGATCTGTGAAGACCATGTCCACGCATTGCCCCCCCCAGTAGGTTTTTGATGACTTCCGGGTCTGTGGAGTCTCCACATATAAGCCGATTCTCTCCCAGCTGGTATAGATCTCCGACATGAGCCTTGGGTTCTATATTCGCAGGTTCTTTATAGTCATCCTCTTCAACTCTCGGCTCTTCGTTCATGTTGCCGAGCTGTTCAAAGTTCAAACTCGAGAGATCTATCTCTTTCAAAGTAGAAAGCTCAAGCTGTAAAAGGTCCGTATCCCATGAAGAAAGCTCAGCTGTCCTGTTATGTGCTATCGCATAAGCCCGGCGTTCTTCATCTGTCATCCAGTCAAGCCTGATGCATGGGACTTTATCCATGCCCTCTTCAATAGCTGCGAGCTGACGGCCGTGGCCTTCTACGATTAGAAGCTCATCTGACCAGACGCCGATCGGGTCAGCGAAACCGAACTTCCGGATGCTTTCTCTTATTGCGTTTATATCAATGTCCTCGTGATGCCTGGCGTTATTCTTATAAGGCTTCAGGTCCTTCGGATCATAATACTCGATTTTTAAATTTTCTTTGCACATTTCGTTTGGTTCCATTTCCGTCAATTTTTGACATCATTTTTTTGAAGGTTCTCAGGCCCCCAAAAATCTTATTTACTATAATTTCGCGCGTGCGCGAG
>OCVV011193332.1_pt1 | contig 30928 bp, 45 predicted proteins | sample 1539721 | NCBI WGS metagenome assembly OCVV01 (sample SAMN02144230, study PRJEB22623) | gut metagenome | biome: sheep rumen | host: Ovis aries | place: New Zealand | reverse complement strand
CTTTGGCGAAAGTATATTGCGAGCGCGACGAAAGTATATTGCGAGCGCGGCGAAAGTATACTTCCAGATTTATTGCACTATTGGTTTCCGGCAGCAAAGCAACGACAAAAAGTTCGAACTAAAAAAGACTCAGCTTTTTATTTTCCTTGGGCGGCCGCCTTTTTTCCCCTTCTCGCTGTTTATCCTCGACAGGTAGCCTGCGTCCTTTCTGGCCCATCGCCCCAAGTTCTGACGATAGACATAGTTCTTAATCTGCTTCACCGACAGCCCCAGCATCCTTGCCAGTTCCGCTGTCCCCATCGTTGCGTAGAGCCGCATGATTTCAGGCCCGTCCACAGCCTCGCGGAACCTCCGCCCCCACCGCCCGTTGTGTAATTTCGTGTCCGTCATAATGATTGGGAATGATATTATTGCCGGTAATGTATGACAATTTGGAATGAAATCTTGTATCATATTTTATAAATCGCTAAATTTGCTGACAGAATTTGTTCCCCTTTAGAAACGACAAATAATCACCTTTCAATTACAATCATTATGAAAAAGAGTTTACTCCGGCGTTTTTTCGCAACTTTAATGCTACTTGCAATCACAACCATCACTTGGGCTTGGGGTTATGATTTTACTATAAACGGCATTTATTACGAAAAGAACTCAGACGGCACCAGCGTCACAGTAACGTATGAGAGCACATCTTACAAAAGTTATTCTGGTTCAGTAACGATTCCGTCTCAAGTAACATATAGTGGTAAAACCTACAATGTGACAAGAATTGGAAACCAAGCTTTCCTTTGGTGCAGCGGCTTGACATCAGTCACCATTCCCAACAGTGTGACAAGCATTGGACACTGGGCTTTCTATGGTTGCAGTGGCCTGACATCAGTTACCATTCCCAACAGTGTGACAAGCATTTGGAATAGTGCTTTCTCTGGTTGCAGCGGCTTGACATCAGTAACCATTCCCAACAGTGTGACAAGCATTGAATACCATGCTTTCTCTAATTGTAGCAGCCTGACATCGTTAAAGGTTGAAGAAGGTAATCCTAAGTATGATTCCAGGAATAACTGTAATGCTATTATAGAATCATCTACAAATACTCTGATTGCCGGTTGTAAAACTACAACCATTCCCAACAGTGTGACAAGCATTGGATACTATGCTTTCGATGGTTGCAGCGGCCTGACATTAATAACTATTCCCAACAGTGTGACAAGCATTGGAATTGCTGCTTTCGGTGGTTGTAGCAGTCTGACATCAGTGACCATTGGCAACAGTGTTACAAGTATTGGAGAAGGCGCTTTCGCTGGTTGCAGTGGCCTGACATCTGTTACCATTCCCAACAGTGTGACAACTATTTAACATAAAAATGTAGTTTTGTTACGTTATAAAGGTTTTTTAGGTTACGGAATCCCCATCTTTCCTTAGCCTATTTGTACACAGATGGGATGTAACCTACCACTTCAATTCCTAATCTTTCTATAACCCCAGATACTACTACCGCCGCGCCACGATAGCAGATACTAACCCTATGGATACAAGAAAGGCTACCCCGAAAGGTAGCCTTCCCCCCTAAGGGATTTTACTGGTTAGGCTGCACGTGCATCTTTCTTTTGCCTTATTACAGCCATCAGTTGTTGTAGTTGTTCATCACTGTATTCGACAAACCTTTCAGCTTGCGCTTCTAGTCGTTTGTTACGAATTGCATCCAGTTCCGGCTTAATGCCTTCTTGAATGGTTTTCCAGTTTTCGATCCAGAGCTGGCAGTTCCGAATCATCTTACTAGCTGTTTCACTTAAATACTCTGCATTAGCAGTTTTAGCGAGGTGACAACCGAAATTCTCGTGCTGTGCTTTCCAATTTTTACCATCATTGTAGATGGATTTTAATTCATTGAATGTCATAGAATAAAAAATTTAAAAGTTAATAATAAATGATATATATATATATATATAATGTGTTTTTTTGTATCTTTTGGTACTGCTCAGATTTGCGGCGCTTCCAGATTATCTGTGTAATAACCATTGGCATTTTGAATCCATACGCAGAGGTATAAGAAAATTTTCATATATGTATATTTTTTCATAAAAAATTTTCAAAAGCTAATAAAAAAATAATTCAAACTCCCATTTCGGCATAGTTAGTACTACTGTTTACACCACTTTTTACTTTGTCTGAAATAGCAGGTTGTGCGAAGTTGAGGGCGGCGGGGTTAGACCTATGTTTCAGTAACATTATCACCCCATACCCCCTTCAGACAGAAAAAGCCCATACCCATCAGGGTACAGGCTCCTCAGTTGCTTCATATCTTTGTCGTATCTCCTACTTAAATCGATCTAGTTCATTACTATAGTGTAGATTAATACCAAACACCGCACCGGCAAAGGTTAGTGTCTAACCCAGTACAATCAGTACGCCATTACTAATTTCTCCTAACGGTGGTACTAGGAATCCCCATCCAGTTAGCATTATTCCAAACAGTAACATTAGTGTAGCTACTATGTATTGTACTATTTCCTTCGTTTCTACTGTCCATTTCATATCGTTAGTATTTATTCATAATCATAATCACCCCCCTAATCAGGGCCATCATCATCAAACCAATCATCCATCTAATAATCCCAGTAATCAGCATAATCTTCCCCATCTTCTAATTCATAATCATCATCACCATAACCATAGTCAAAATCCAAATCTGGGTATTCTTCATCATCTGAAGGTATATCTATATACTGGTACATATTATCAGTATTTCGTATATCCTTATCAAAGGCTATCTTTCCCGACCTAAGATACTGCTTCCTTACATTCTTCTTAATTATAATCATTGTGTAGTTCTATTAGTTGTACCGTTTTTGTATTGTTTTCCAGATTCCATTCATAAGCATTAGTGGCAAACACACTGCCATCATACCTAAAGGAATTTACTTCTGTACAGTTGTAGCCTATAGTGGTATTAATAATCCTTGTCGGTAAGCTGTACTGCTTATAGTATCTGTAAACACACATTTCTTCTGGGGAAAGTTTCTTTTTTGTGTAGTAGTGCTTCATAGTATTCAAGGGGTAGAAAGCCGAATATTCACCTTGAACACCTCTGCCTAGATAGATTATATCACTATATGCCACAGGCTTGTTTCCGTTATTTGAATTTAGCTTCAGTGATATTTCCGGATACTCATTCACACTATCCCCATCTACTGAAGTGGAATATTCCGTATCACCTTCATCCCCCTTGTCGTTAGAAGAAAAACTAACTTCAAAATCGGATATAAACGCCGCTATGTCTATAGATGATAAACTGCTATTCTGTGGTCTGTATATAGTCAGTTCTGGCGTACCCATAAGGCCACCTTCATATTCCCACATCTGGTCTTCCACATAAACACTATAGCCTTCATCATCCGCATTCTTCCAGAAAGGAATAGTATTCTGGACTTCTGCCGTGCTATTGCCAGTTACCTTAAATGGGATATTGAATGTGCGTAACTAGCCAGTCCATCCGCTTCCAGTCCAGTATAGGCCATTCATCCTTAATTTAGCTTTAAGGTAATATACACCGTTACCATCTTCATCCACATCAGGGAAGTTACTTTTAACAGTACTTACACTGTAGGTATCATTATACTTGCACTTCCAGTTTTCCAGATTGTTCCTTACGGCACTTTCATTAGTAAACTTACCTTCTGTATTCCTACCAGTCAAGGCGTGCCACTCCATTCTCATATTTATTATAATGTTAGATTTATCTGTAAGGAAGATAGGATTTGTAGCCCTAAAGGTAAATACTTCATCTTCCCCCTAGGTAGTGGTTTTCTGAATGACCAGGTATTCTTTATAATCTAGTTTCCAGCATTCATTTACACTGCCATTCACATCCAGATATTTATTATTAGCTACCTTCATTAAGGCAAACACATAGGGGTATTTCCTTCTTAGTCTGTTGCCGCTCATACAGAATTTATTTGTTCCGCACGGGCGAATATTCTTGTTATAGTAGAATTTCAAGATATTCCATTCACGCATACCGTTTACATCATACCTTCCATTTGTGTAGGGAATTGTATAGTGTGCTTCAAATGGACACAAGCCGATCTGTCTAGTATAGTTGTCATCAAACAAATCAGGGAATACTTCTTCTATCTCATACCTATCATCTGTAACTGTTATCTTATTAAACGGTTCAAGGATGCTTATATTTGTATCCTTGTCCATAACATACATTCTAAGGATTTCGCTTAAATCCTTTTCATTGTGCTGTAACATAGAAGCTACTGCATTACCCGATAAGGCAATACGGAAGTATTTGGGTGTTTTATTGTATAATAACGCTTCATAACTGATGGCATTTATTATTCCCCTACCAGAAGTGACAAAAGACACGCCAAGGAACTTACCAATTTCTTCCAGTACCTCATTACACTTCATCGGTACACCTTCTTCATCAAAGAAGTTAGTTTCATTCACATACAGTAAATCCAGAATATTAGGCGTGTTCTAATCTGGTGCGCTTTCCACAGAATACAGAAAGGGGAAATATAGCAATGCCTAGGCAGTGCAGCTTTTGCTAAGAATGTTTCTAATCACTTCGGTTAGCGTTCTGTACTTCCTTTCCTCAGTACTGTAATCTATATACTGTAGTATAGCCAGTTCATCCAGCACATTCAGTTCATATTCGCTATAGTAACTGGCATAGTCACTATTATAGGTTTCGGGGCTTACATATCCCCTAAACAGCAATTCTTCTGATATATCAAAGCCTTCTTCTACTTCCACTTCATATATTTCCACTACTACATCCTAGCAGCCATTAGAATAAAATTCCTTGATAATATCTGAAGATAGCATATTAATAGTAGCTTCCCTATACTTGACAGGCTTGAATACATTTTCTTCATCACCTTCCATAGATATTATAACTGGTTCTGTAGCTAGGAATTTTTCATTTCTATCTACAGTGTGGATACCTTCTACTTCCAGAATCCTTACCTTTGACATATCCACCGAATCCTAAGGGAATGATAGCCAAAGTTCAATTTCACGACTATCCGCTTCTCCTATTTCCTATCTGTTCCATTCATCAGACACATCATAGGTTAGGAATCTGGAACTACATTCTGGGATGTATTCATAGACAGTATCACCATCAAAGGATTTAATGATAGAATATGGCAAAGTAGGCTAACTACCCATATCTATAACATAAGAACTGTTATAATCCAAAGGAATATACAGGCTTTTACCAGGCACACAGTCATACAGACCAAAATCCTATTCTGTGATACAAGAATACAATTTGTAATTATCCTTTGATAGTGTGCCTTGTATAAGGCTAGCCGTATTAGTTATATCATCTATGGTATTGTAATCATAGTCAAATCTACGCGCCGATTCAGTTACTATCAGGTTATCATCCTTTGTAAAGATGTATAGCTACTGGTTTTTGTATCCGTTTCCCTTGTACTCTGGGAAAACTTCTATTCCATCCAGTTTATAATCTATATCACAGGATTTTATTATTTCGTGTCCGTTGCCCATATCTTCACAAAGGAAGTAGATTATGGGCTGTGATTTGTCTGCATACTCAAAGGAAACATTTAGTTTCATTGAACCTATGCCGATTTTAGCCAGTTTGTACTTAGGCAGTTCAGAACCAGTATAATCATAGTAAAATCCATACTGGGTTAATTCCGCACCTACAGACGGCTGTTCACCATCATCATCATAAGCCACATCAGACCATTTAGGGTAAACATCCAATCTGTAAACCTACGCATACTAATCATTAACTGGGGAAGATGTAATATCTACCCTATACTTAATATCATCTTTGGAAATAAAATAATCACTGTACTTCATAATACCTTACTCATTTTCTTATTATGATTCCTTGCTAATCCAACTAGTTCCTATCCCCTCAGTTTAAACACTACTTCACTGGCATTAAACCCACTATGGCTTATACTACCATCTTCTATCATATTCCATAAATGCTTCTGTTCTTGATTATTTAAAATCATTTCCCCCTTATTCACTCTGGCTAAGTTATAATCACCAATAGTAGTAGCACCTTCAAAAATACCGCCTTCACTGAAAACAGGCAGTGAAGCAAAGGTACTGGCAATGGTAGCAATTATAGTAGCATAGGCAGCCAGACAAGCAGGGAATGGTAAGGCAAAAGCACTGGCAGTACCGTTAGCTATTGCTACTGCATTCATTGCAGCGATCTAACTAATACAGTTTGCAATATTGGCAGCCGTATTCAATGCAAATTCTGCCGCCTAAGCACCAGTGGATTCTCCGAATACACCTACTGCATTAGCTGCTTCTGTAAAGAACCCAGATATATTATCTGCATCTTCACTGGTCTTATTAAAGGATTTGATTCTTCTGGTATCCTTGTTTATTGCCTTGCCGAATCGGTTTGCTTCCTTTATAGTAGCACTTAGTTCTTCCCTAGTAGTCCTTATGTGTTCTGATAGTGTCTGGAACATATCTGTATCTTCACCACCAGCATCACATAGTTCAGAAAATGCCTTTTCCAGTTTATTTAGCTTTGATAGTAGTTCCTATGCTAAATCCACTTGTTCCTCATAAGCATCATTCATTTCATCTAAATCAGTCTGTATACCAGCACTGTCCAGTTCCACTATATCTTGCAGTTCATTATTTCCTTCCTCTATCTTCTGGATTAACTCTGAAGCAGAATCTATAGCGCGATCTATCGGGGAAGATATATCTTCATCGGATGATTCCTTATATAGCCTATCCATATCAGATTTAAGTTCAGACAGCCTATCCTTTACTTTAGTGTAATCAGGATTAATCTACCCTTTGATTTCTATAGGTGTATTATCCAGTTTCTTCTAGGTTTCGCTAATCTGTTCGTTATACCACGCTTTAGAACCAGGCACTTTAGAATCATCCTTAGCACTTTTGCCAGAACCACTGGAAGGTTTAGTACCAGTACCGCCCATAGAATTTAGTACGGCTTTAGAAGATTGTGCTTCCGCATTGGCCTAATCCATTAGATTTTCATAGTGTTCTATGGTAGTATCATAATTATTCTGTAGGCTTTGGTTTAATGTATGTGCTACCTTTTGTCTGTATTGATTCAGTTTCTATGCACCAGCATCATCCAGTTCCCAATAGCCAGCCCCACTTTGTCCGCCGCCCCATTTATAGGAAGTGCCACTACCTTGACCTATACCAGCTTTCTTCCATTCATCGGGTATCGTATCATCACTGCCATTAATGGTAAAACTTCTATCACCCTTCTTAGCGGTTGAATAGAAATCACCAGTAGCTCTAGACCGTTGTCTGTTATCCCATTCTACTGCCTTCTTCTTAACTGCATCCTTATATAGATCCTAGTATGCTTCTGCTTTGGCAATAGACTTTAATGCTGCAATTACCTAAGGTGCTTTCCTTACAAATACTTCATAGGCATCATTTATATTCCAGACACTAAGGTTTAGCTTATCAAAAGCACTTTGGTTATTCTTAATCCATTCCTTCTTGTCTGCTTCCTTCTTTAAACTTCTCCACTGTGCCTACAGTACCTAGAAACTGCCTACCAAATCACCGGTCTTACTACCTAGTGTTTCTGAAGCGTGCTTCTGTTCTTCCAGTTTCTTCTAGGTAATTGTTGCTTCTGCCTACAGTTCCACTTCCTTCTACTTAGCATCTTCAGATTTAGAAGAAAAAGCATATAATGCAGTAGCTACACCCATCACGGCAGTTGCAAGTAGTACATAGGGGTTTGCCTTTGCTACGGCATTAAATGCAGCCTATGCTACGGTAGATGCTTTAGTGGCATTGGTATTAGCTACTTCATAGGTGGTTTTCAACTTCAAGGCCACAGCACCAGCCTTATCCTATATGGTTCTGATACCTACTAATAACGCACTTTGTTTCTGTAATGCGTTACCTATCTGTATTGCACTGTTTGCCACTAATTGTATTTTTGCCACCTATGCTATTACTTCCTTCAGTTTTTCTTCACTGTTACCAGTTAATCCAGTAACCGCATTTAATGCACTCATAGAAGCGGATACCACCTAGATCCCCTAAGAAGTCATATCCCACATCTGGGTATCAGAAGCACTTTTCTTAATGGATGTATTAATATCATCCATAGCATCCCTTATTTCAGATGCTTTACTGGTTAGTTCATCTATCTTCCTAGCTGTTGCCTTACCAAAATCTGTATTCTTTTCATCATCTGTAAGCCTTCGGTAATTTATCGTTAAATCTGTAATCTATTTGGTCAAGTCTTTCAGTTGCTTCTTATAGTTAGTGCTGGTATTTGTATTGTTCACCATCTAACTAGCCACTTTAGCAATACCCTAAGCAGCCTAAGTACCTACCTTCTCTATCTCCTTCAAGGCACTTACATCATTATCCAAGCCCTTCTAAAATGAAGTATCATTCAGTAGGACATTTACCACAAAATCCTTAGCCATTATTTCTATTGTCCTATTAGTTTCGCCCTTTGTCTTAATCTCTCTATTTCCGTGTTGGAAATGGATGTGTTCTTTAGTTCATCATCCCACGCAAACTTAAATATATCCGTAGGCTTCAGTTTCTTCTTACTATTAATCTATGCTACCATATACATCTATCCTCTAGTACATTCCCATAATGCCTTATCTGAATAGGGTATACAGTCTATTATATCCTATGCTTCCCACTCTTCCAGTTCATCCATAAAGTACTTCACATCTATCATTCTGTATTCAAAGCACAGTATTCTAAACAGTTGGTGGATTAATAGTTTTTTTTTGAATCACTATCTGTTTTCTCCACAGATACATCCCCTTTCATCTTAGTATTCTTCTAAATGTTTTCAGTTAGCCATACTGAAAATTCACTTACTACTTCAGGTTGCTAATCTACTTCATCCAAGAAATCATCAAATGACAGGGTAATATTCCTATCACTTCCCAGAATCACGGAATACATAAAGATTAGTATATCTGTCAATCCAGTAGGAGCAAAGGTCTGATTTGTGATTTTCTCATAAATCATCAAAGCCCTAAAGCCATATCTTAGTTCTATTTCTTTTCCTTTAATTTCTAGTTTCATATCATTCACTTATATCAAAAATATCGTAGTAAGGTCTTTGTGAAGTAGGCATAGTGTTATAGTAATCCTATATAATCCTATCTACTCCAGTAAATGTTACACTGTATGTCGCATTATCCCCAGTGCCAGCATTAAGAGTAAGGGATGTTATAATGGCTTTGCCCTTATAGTTAGTCTGTATCATCTCGGTTTCTGGCGAATAGTCATAGCCGTTTATGATTATTGATGGTGTCCAACTATATACATAGTTATTCGTTGCTTTCACACTAAAACCAGTTGTGGCAGTGCGACTGGCGTAAACCCTCATCTGTACATTTCCGTTTTCCGTCCATACTCTTGTAGTAGACAGTTCAAAAAAGAAATCCCCAGATATGGTAATATCATCAAATTCAAAAGTAGCTAAATATCCATCCCCACTTCTTGTATTAATGGTATTAGTGGAAGTAGCCTTATATACATTGTTCCCATCTTTAATCTGGTAGATAATCATATACACGTCCTTATCATAGGATGCCTAGCCCATCTTAACGGTAATGTTTGTAAGTTTGCAACTACTGGTAGTGCCGTATATCCTAAGGAAATTGCCAGCGGAAGCATTATCCATCATAAGGTCGTTTTCTTGTAGATCACCATAAGTCCATCTGCTAATTCCGGAATCTTCCACTTGTTCGGTATTGATGTTCAAACCGAAATACAGTTTAATGGGCTTTCTGAATACCATAGCTTCAAACAGCTTATTATAATCAGTGTCCGTATACAAGTTTTCAGATTGTATTTCCCATCCTACCTTATTTGGTGTCGAAGTTTTAAAGGTGCTGCTGTCTTTTGTGGAAAGTTCATTTACATCCATTGAAAGATTAAGTGAATGATTAGTAGCGAAAGCTAGTGATTTACCAGAAGCATCATATACCATCAAATCATCACCTCTTATAACTTTTGTTATTTCCATATCCATTAAAATTAAAAAAAGATATTCCCCCTAATAGTGCATCAGGGGAATATCTTATTAAACCTAAGCCTACTGAAACTCTCCAACACCAGTAAGTGTTACGCTATAAGTGGCATTATCTCCAGATGAAGCATTCAATGTAAGAGAAGTAATAATTACCTTTCCAGTATAACATCCAGAAGTAGCCTTAGTATAACTGGATGTAGGTGAATCCACACCATTTGTATTTACTCCATTGGTAGTTTTGCCGAAATATACATCTATTGGCGTGCGTGCTATCATCTTACTAAACAAATCATCATAGGCAGCGGCCAGATAAAGGTTTTCGCTCTGTATTTCCCAACCCATCTTAGTAACTACAGACGTTTTCCACAATCCACTATCCTTACAAGAAATTTCGTTAGCATCTGCTGATATTGTCAAGGTATGATTTGTGGCAAACGCAATAGACTAGCCGTTACTGTCAAACAGCATCAAATCATCACCTCTAGTGATATTACTTGTATCCATATCGTTATTTATTTATTGTTATGTTAAATGTTAAACTCTAAATGAATGTATCCTAGGTGTAATCCTCATAACTGCTTACCAGTTGTATATCTTGAATATTCACACCAGAACACATCCCATATTTCCCCTATATGGTATCCTTAACCATCTGGGCTATATCTATACTTTCATTATATGTAGAACTAGCCACTACTATTTCTAGATTGCAGCTTTCCTACACTAACAACCTTCCTTTAGTTGTCAGGGGTACTACAGACCCCCTTTTGTAAATTATGAATGGGAAAGTAGTATCTACATCTGCAACCAAAGGAAATATCTTAGTTCCCACCTTCTGAGTTAGTGCTTCATTGTCCTACAATAACTAGTAGATGGCTTTTCCTATCATTAAACTCATTTTGCAGTAATCCTTTCTATAGATTCGGCTAGTAGTCTATCCAATGCACTAAATATCTGTGATTCTGTCTGTGCCTACGCATCCTTGAAGAAATTTAATGGCTATACACTTCCTACATTCCATTCACTGCCATCCTTCTTCTTCCTTTTAAGTATTCTTTCCTTAGTTCCCTTTTCAAAGAATCTAGCCCTAAACGTACCAGATGCCTTATCCCTAGTTCCCATTATATGCACCTTCACACCTAAGCCGGAATCATCATAATGTATCCTAACAGCATCCAGTATCGTATCCTTGTACTTTTTACTGCTATGCCCCAGATTAGCATTGGATGCTATCATATTATCCCTAGTTCTGGTAGTTAGGATGGATGCAGCCGCGCCAAGTGTTTCTTTTGTTGCTTTCTTCTGGTTCTTAAAGGATAGTTCCCTAAAGGTTTCTGCCAGTGCTTTGGTGTCTACTTCCAGATTATTCATTTATCAGTTCAGTTTTAATAGTTACGTTCTGTTTCTGCTTTTCCCTATTGATAGATAGTATTCTGTATTTCTTGCCGTGCCACATAATAACCATCTATTCCGTTATCTAATGATAATATCTGGCAGTAAAGGTTATGCTGTTTCCATACACTATTTCATTATTTTCATTAGCCCTATATCCAGAATCATAAGTAACATTTGCCCTAGTGGTCAGTATATTACGCCACTGCCTAACAGTAGCACCAAAGGAATCCTTTACCACTTCTGATACCTAGAAGGTTATCTGTTCAGTCAGTAATCCCGCCCTCATTTTATGCTGTAATGTTTATAAAGTCCAATCAGGTATTTGTATGTGTACGGTACTTCTGCTACACTTGAATAAGATACTGGTTCACGGTTAGCATACAGATTACCTATCATTAGTAACATTGCGTGAACTATGGAAGGTGGTAACTGTCCATTACCATCTTCCAGTTCATCTAGTGCTATGTCCAAATGCTAGGCTATAGAATCCTATGCTACTGTGATTAGATTTGTGATATACACATCATCACCAGTAAAATCTTCATCTACCAGAAGGTGCGCTTTTGCCTAATTTAAAGTAATGTACATAGCTATCATCTATTAACAACAAAATTACTCAGCAGGTTCAGCACTGATGGTTTTAGCCACAAATGCTTCTGCTCGTCTGGGTTTCGCATCGAAGTAGGCATTTACCACTAATCTTACCTTGCCGTTTGTAGCTTGTGAATAAGGATCTATAGTCAAATCAATAGAACCCCATTGTGCTATTACATAATCTTCAAAGTTACCCAGAACTACGCCCTTGCAGGCAGAAGTACTAAGTACTGGGATACCATCTACTTCATTGCCTTCCATTACGAATAAGCCACTACCAGAATCCTTAGAAGTTGTTTTAAGTTTTGCCTTAATTGCAGGTGAAACAATAAATGTAAAGTTACCATTTACATTTGCTTCTTCAAGTGTCTGCTCCAATCCAACCATAGTAGCATAGTTTGTATCTGCGATAGAAGCAGCATCATAGAAGATTCCCTTAGGCTATGTAGCAGAACCAGCTTCATTACCTAATATAGTTGCTTCAAGTTTATTGGAAATTGCCCTTACAATATCATTCCTAAGCAATGCTTCTGCACTTACGGAATCTTGTAGCAAAAACTATTTGCTTACATCCAGATATGCCGTGATTCTCTTAGGTTCTAATGTTACTTCTGCAAAAGAACCAGCACCATCACTGGCGGCGGCAATTTCACCAGCCCATCCTACATTACTGCCAGAATATGAAGGGATAGATACATTACCTACCAAACCAGTCATATAATTAGCACCAGCTTGTACCATAACCAAATTAGCTCGCAATGGTTCTAAGATGTTCAATTTATCTTCTGCTACTACTTCTTGTCCAGATGTAGCTACTGTAGCTTGTACAGTACTTCTTTCCTCTACTGGGATTACGATCTATCCGCTATAGGATAAGCCAGCCTTGCGCATTTCTGCTATACCATCATTTACTAACTGTTGGCTTCTTTCATCTAACTGGCGGTTATTGGCTATGTCACTAATAGCCTTCAAAAGTGAAAAGTTTTCCATCTTTCTTTCTTTTTTTTGTTTGTTTAATTTATCGTTTAGTTCCTTAATCTCATTATCTATATCTTCCATCTGTTTCTTCAGGGATTCAAACCTATCCATTTCATCTTCATTTAACTTTCTAGATTCCTTTTCTGCACTACTCAGTAATGCTTCAGCTTGAATCTTTAACTGGTTTCTTTTATCAATCAATTCAATACTATTCATTTTAATCCTTCCTATAAATCCTTAAAGTAATCTGCTAGTTCCTTCTTCTCCCTTGCCTTGATTTCATCTAATCCCCTAGTATCTGCCTTAACACTGGTAGCATCATAAGCAGCCCTATATACAGGGCTAACATCAAATATTTCCATAATACTACGGATGGTTCTAAGGTAACTTCCATCTGCTTTCTTTTCCCAGTTATCTTCACCTACCTTAAAGGCAAAACTGGAAGCGGATATATCACCCCTTTTAATGCCTTCCAGTAATTCATCACCCAGACTTGTATTAGGTGCATCAAAACTGTATTTTAATCCCTTTGCATCTACTGCTAGTGTGAGGCTTCCAGTACCTTTGTTACTTCTGGCTAATACCCCCTTATCTTCATTGTGATTCAGCAAACACAAAATATCGGATTTTGCTAATACACCTTCCAAGGCAGTAGGTTCTATTACTTCAGAAAATCCCCCTAGATCTCTGGATTCACTATTAAACACTACGGCATAGCCTTCTACCTTTCTGGAATCTGGCTAGGTGGTAATGTTTTCTTCAATCATTCTTCTTTCTTTCATACTATTACAAATTACTGTTTAACATCTTCATTCTGGATTCTGTTGTCAGATGGTGTATTCTGGGAAGCCTTGTTTACTTCCATCAGATTCACCTAGACAAAATGGGAATCACCGCCTTCTATGTACGGTAAATCTATTTCCTTTCTAATCTCATTTGTACTTACCACACCGATATTAAACAGTGTGCTATAGTAACTGGCTAAACTCTGCTTATCAGCCCTAAGTAATCTGGATGTATCAAAGCGTACATCTATATTAGCTTTTTCGGATGGTTTATATAGTTTCCTTTCAAACTCTAATTCCAACTTCTCCAGTAATGGGGAAAGTGTATCTGTAAGGAAGGATATGTTAGTAGCTTCTACCGTACTGTAACTGGATTTGCTTAAATCAAATGCCTTTACAGGTGATACACCAAAGAACCTACATATATCTATTACATTAAACTATCTGGTTTCTAGTAACTGTGCATCTGAAGGATTAACTGTAATTGGTTTGAACTCCATATTACCTTCCAGTACTGCTACACCGTTAGGCTATCCAGTAGAAGGGCTAAATGCAGTCTGCCAGCTAGATTTCAGATCCTATTTCTATTTGGAAGTTAATGTACTTTGCACTGTCAGTATACCAGCCATATTAGCACCACCTTTGAAGAATCCGCTAGCGTGTGCTTCACTGTCAGCGGATAAGCCTAAGGTGTTCTTAGCGTGTGAAAGGGTACTGATACCAGTAATACCATCATAGCTAAAGTTAAGTATATGAATCATATTGCAGGATTCAATAACATTACTTAACCCAGTAACGCTATATACCAGGTTATCGGAAAGTGTCTTAGGTGGCATTATAGTTACTAGTTCAGATGGGATGTAATGTAGTGCAGTAGCATTACCTTCATTATCTCTTTCTATGTAAGCAAAGCCATTACCTTTAAGAAGGGTACTTACTACAAGTGTCTTTATAAAAGTAAATCTTGTCATTCTGTTATTAGGTTCACTGTTCAGGAGCCTATAGGTAGGATGGGATGTAAACTTAATCCTATATCCCTTGCTGTCTACCCTATATGGTTCTAAAGGTAACTAGGCTACGGAATCAGATATTACTTCCACGCACCGATACACTGTACTTAAAAGCATTGCCTTACTTGTGGAATAGGAAGCACCAGTATTATACATCAGATAATCAAAAGTGCTGCTTCTTTCTTCTACGGTTTCTTGTTTCTTCTTTCTCTTAAATAGGTTCATATCATTATTATTTCATTTGTAAAGTGTGGGGTATCCAAGTACATCCCTAGGGCTTGTATCATTGCTATAGCCCCATCGATCTTCTTTGCATTAATAGATTTGTTTGGCTTCACATTACCGTTATAGTCCGATTTTAATACTACGTTCTTAAAGCACCATCTGGTAATTTCATTGTTATCCACTACGGCCTTACCAGATAGAAGCAGCCTTTCCATTTCCCTAGTAGGCTTATTGAAGTTTCCTAGTGTTTGGGGATATTCCTCTAAGGGTAATCCCAGATCTGTGGCACTGATAGCCCACTGGGTACTGTTGTATTTGTCATAGCCTACCTTTTGGATACTTACTATGTCACTGTAATGTATCATATCATTTGTAATATAGTCGTAATCGGTTACATTGCCTTCAGTAATCTTCAGTAATCCCATCTGCTTCCAGTATTTGTATAGTTCCCTATCCGGCTTTTCCTTCAAAGCGGATTCTGGTAGGTAGTAATCTGTTCTGAAGTAGTACCTATCATCCTTCACTACCAAATAGGATACAGCCGTTAGGTCAGATGTGGCTGCTAAGTCCACACCTACATAACAGGGCATACCCATAAACTGTTTCCAGTCTATATCCTTACTGGCTTTCACTATGTAGTTTTCTGGTAGCCACACCTAAGCAGTATCACACCATAGATTTAGTGTTTTTGTCTTTACACCCATTTCTTCAGATGGGTTATTAACGGCACTTTGCACCTAATCCCGAATATACTTTCTGGTAACAGTCACATCCAGATTAGGGGAACACTTAGCCCATACTTTTTCATCTGTCCAATCATCTTCATTATCTAGGCAGTATATAGCAATAAACATACTGTCATCTTTCTTCAGTCCGTTAAGTATGTCTATGGCAGTACTTCTAAGCTTATAGCAGGGGAGCGTCTTGTCAAATCCGGCAGTAGTGATAGTACATAGATGGGGGTTGGTTCTCATACCCATAGAAGATTTTATTACATCCCTAATCTTACTGTTCTTTGCACTGTGGTATTCATCAATAAGCCCAAAGGAAGCATTAAAGCCATCCAGTTTTGTATCATCAGCGGCAAACACCCTTAGCTTACTGTTATTCATATCAAGTAAGATAGAATCCCTATATGCCTTCAGATACTTTGCCTTAGGGTCTAACTGCTTAGTGAAGGTACTACAGAAGGAAAAGGCTATCTTTGCCTATTCCTTACTGTTTGCTGCTAAATCCACTTCTGCACCATCTTCACCATCCGCTATCAGAAAGTAAAGGCACAGAGCAGCGGCTAAAGCAGTCTTTCCCTACTTTCTACTGATTTCAATATAACTACTACTGAATCTTCTGTTATTAGTTCCTTTCCAGTACCATCCTACTATATTAGCCACTATGAAAGCCTACCAATCTTCTAGGATGAAATTCTATCCGGATGATTTACCAGTGAAGTGTTTTAGGTTACTTATAAACGCTATGGCACTATCTACTACATCTTCCTTAAATACCAGTTCTTCCCTTTGTAGATCATTCTGGAATCTGGATACTGCCAGCTTGATATTTTCACATACCATCAGATTCCCAGAAGAAACATCTTCCGCATACTTATAGTATGGTTTCATAAGTCAAAAACATATTTAATCTAATACCCATCTGATTTTCTGATATTAGGATACTGCTTCTGTAGGAAATCCCATCTTCTTGTACCGTGTCTGTGCCACATTGTAATAGGGTGTACTCTCTCCCCAGATTCCAGTATATAGAAATCAGATTTAATCTTATCTATTTGTTTGTAGTTCGCGGCTTTGTATATTATGCCTTCATTACCTATATCACTGCTATTATCTGCATAACTTATAAGGTGCTTTATCTCTGGGTGTACCTTCCTTAGAAAATGATGAAGCAGTGAAAGCGTAATGGTTTCGCTATACTTAGGCATATCATCACTTAGCCACATCCTATCAAATTCCCTTACTTCATCTGGATTATACTAACCTTTCTTCCTAGGGTTAGTTCCATAGCCAATCTGCAAAGCACCAGATACTTTCCCATAATGATATACTAGAAAGCTTAGAAAGGTATTCTTTGCTACCTTATGGCTATAGTGGTTCTGGATGATGATGGGGTCGGCTTCCTTCCTATCACATACCACTATCCTTATACCTTTTTCTGGGGCTTCGTATCCTATGATTTTCCCTCCGTCCAGTATGGGATTCTTCTTAATCTTTGCCATCTGGAATGAATGATAAAATGTGTGCTATTACATCTACAGTCCAACCATCACCCAGTACATCAGCGGCTTCATTTCTGGTAAGGCACTTAGTATATCCTTCTGGTACAGTCTAACACCTTTCCATTTCAGCCTTATTCATATAGCGCACACCATCAAATACATCCGTTTCACCTACTGGAATATCCACAGCGGACATCCCTTTATAATGGGTATTGTAGTAGTCGCAACAGTCCAGATAGTGCTATCTGTCTTTGAAGATAAGTGTGGTGAATTTAGACGAATAGAAACGGTGGAACATCTTTACTGGGGTTGTATTTGGTCGGCTATCTATCACCGCTAAACATCTAGCTTTCTACCTTTCGGTATAGCCATCATCCAGTATGCTTTGAAATGGTACATCTTTCTTCTTTGGTAACACTACATCCGCTATGTTAGTCCAGTAGTAGCGTTTCCGCATAGCAGGTGCCAGTAAAGCGGAATCTATCATTATAGGCTATACACCCATCAGTTCGGTAATAATATCCCTATCGGCATCCTTCATACTCCGTACATTCTCCATAAGGAAGTACTTTGGCTTCACTTCCTAAAGGATTCTGTAGCAGTCGAGGAATAACCCAGATTTTTCCAGATTATCAAAGCCTATTCTATGTTCTGTTGGAATAGCTACGGAAAACGTCTGGCAGGGGCTTCCAAACATTACCAGGTCGATCTTACCTACAGTGAAATCCCCCTTTTCTGTGTGCAGTACACCATCTGTATAGCTTACCTATCTGACATCCCCGATCTGGATAGTATCTGGGTAGTTGTCCATAGTTACCTTAATGGCTATATCCTTTATCTCTGAAGCATAGTATTCTTCTACAGGTATACCCAGTTTCCTTAATGCTAACTATCCACAACTCATACCATCGCACAAACTTAGTACTTTCATCTTAATTCCTTTCTGCTATTAATGAAAGCTTCCAAAGGGGATACTTCCGAATCCATATTATTAAGGGTGTGTAGTTTGCTTCTACTCTTAGCAGTTAAACCAAATTCACACATTACCTTTAATGCCTAGCTTTGTGCATCCCTTCCTATCTTTACGGCTGGGTGTTCTGCAATATTTCCACGATCACTTAACACCGTTAAGCCTTCCTTCTCTATTATCTTATTTGCTTTGATGAAGGTACTATAGTTATATGCTAACATCTGTATAGCTGCATCATCTACATCTTCTATAATTCCCTTTTCTTCTAGCATAGAAAGCACATCTTGTATATACTCCTTAGCTTCAGGCTCCAAATTCTAGGAAATTACAAATTTCTTCATACTGTTTTTCTAATTTTGTTGTTAATAGTAATAATAATCTACATACATACAAAGGTTTGTTTAACATCTGAAAAATGGTATAAAGTCATTTGGGTTTATGCAGGGTTAATACTATATTTGTATAACATCAGAATAAAAAAAATATGACTATGAGAAAAAGTAAAATCATCGGTTTCAGACCTACACCCAGATAGCATTTTGAAATGGAAAATATCTGTAAGGAACTAAAGATTACCAAATCCATTCTATTAAGATTCATACTGGAAGATTTTATAGATAAATACCATAAAGCCAAGGAAGATGAATAACTGGGATAAGTATAAGCGTATGCAGTGTAACATCCAGAAAGCATCCTTTAATTAGGAAGTTAATACTTTGATGGGTTAGCATTACTAGTAGCTTCACTAGGGATTAGTGTCCAGTAAAGCTGATGAAGATGTATTTAATGATACCTTCCTAAAGATAACCTACAAATACAATCCGGATAAGAACTTTGTGGAATAGTTCAAATGGCTATTCAAACAGTTAAAGGGTGCTTACTATAGGGATGATAGGGCTAACTACTTCTATTAGATAGATGAAGATAGGCTGTCCATCCCAGACTTCATCCCAGATAGTAAGCCAGTAATAGATACCAGTATAGCAGACAAACTAAAAAACTTCATAATCCCCAAAAAACACAAGGGCATTTATGAAGGTATGTATGGTGAAAATACCTAAAGAAATGTAATAGTGTACTGGCAGATGTATAGATTACAATAACAATTTAACCGTAACTTGCTAAGATATGCCATATTTAAAGAAAGCACAGAAAAAAACATTAAGGAAGATAAACAGGGAAGATAGATAGAAGATGTATCAAAGTAGCGAATGGCAGAAACTAAGGAAGGCTAAACTACAGAAGAATCCGTTATGTGAACTGTGTCTATAGGAATGTAAGATAAAAGCAGCCACATAGGTACACCACATAATATCACCCTTTATAAAGAAGGATTGGGCTTACTATGCTTATAACTGGAATAATCTGTTATCCTTATGCGAGCAGTGTCACGGAACTATTCACGGTTTGCATAAGGAATCTTCGCTGTACGGTATCTTCTATTCTAAGGAATCCAATAGTGATACACTACAAAAATGTATATGATTCTCCGCGCAAACTGTAAAAAAAGGCACTTCAGAGCCGATTCTGCCCAAATATTCAGAAATCTAATATTCTATTTGGGTTTCGCTGAAAAAATGCTTATAATTGTAAAAGAATAAGACTAGTTATCGAAACATTACCAGGAGTACAAAAACTTCTGTTTTATGGTGTTTGTTACTATACAAAAAACCATTCTGATATTCTGGGTAAGTAGTTGTCAATGAAACTAATTGCATAATAAAGATGAAGTAAGTAGTAGGTGTAGAAATACACCTATTATTTTTGTGGTATGTGTCTAATAATATTGTACACATTACCTATAAGCTCACTTCTACCGCTTAGAAAGGGAATGTTAAAAAATGGGTACATATCCAAACATATTAAATACTTCTGTATGGATAAGTACCCAAAAATTAACATAGTCAAATCAATCCGGATTAGATGTATCCCAGCTTCATTTTTTTACTTGAGAAAAACAGTGATCATAGTTTTTCGCACTATAAGATTACGTTAAGTAGCAATGTTAAAAAATGGGTACATACCTATACAATATTCGTTTTACAGTATGGATAAGTACCCAGAATTTAACATAGATTTTCAGACGGTTTACAGATAAGATTTAGCCACTTTCAGATAAGCTATCTATTAACAAACAGAATTTTATTAATGTATGGTGATTTATAAACCCACAGGGCAAAAATTCAGAAACAGAAAGGAAGCCAGAATAGCTTTGGGTTCTGCTTTCTATAACAGATTAGAAAAGGAAGGTGTAGATTTGGTTTTTATGGATAATTCTCAATTTGCTACTAATGGGAATGCAGTTTATACAGATCCCCAGAAGGTTTCTGGAAATGGATAAGGGTACTAAGTTTGTGGATGTTCTGGTATATGCAGCCATAGATTTCCATAGGGACAAGAATACTGGTAAATCTAGAATAGGAATGCGGACAATGGCAGAAAAGTATAACATACCACTTAGTAAAGTTAAAGATGCTGTATTCAGACTGAGGGCAGCAGGGTACATAGAATACAAACAGATACCTTCACCTAATAATAAAGATATGGTGTTTAATGAATATAGCTTACCATTTCTAAAGGATAGGGGTGGGTTTCTAATGCTGAATCCAGAACTGCTTACCCAGAATCTTAATCCTAAGGAAAGGGGTATGCTGATCTTTCTCCAGTTAATAGCCGTACCTTCCTTAAATGACATATTAGAAACAAAGATGGAAGATATAGCATCTAGATTAAAGATAACCAGACAGACAGCCAGTAAATACATTAAGTGCTTTCTGGAATCAGGGCATATTACAAAGGGCGGTTACTTTTATAAATGTAGGTATCTGGCAAATGAAGATGATAAAGTGGATAATAATGAATTTGAAATAATACTATGATTAAGGATGAATTAAGGGAAATGTATCCCAGTGGTACTAGGGTTAGCAATAATGAATTAAAGGCAGTGCTTAACAGTTTATTCCTTCGGTGTGGAATAGATGCCAAAGCTACTGCTTCAGATATTACAAAATTCGGGTTTCATACCAGGGCGTGTAAGATACCTACAGATAATGGCAGAATTAACGGATTAATACTTACACTATGAATAGATTTGAGAAAGCAGAAAAGAAAGGAAGGTAGCTATTCAAATCCTTCCTAGATTAGATAGGGGCTTCTGGATAGCCTACAGAAGATATTTTTGAAAGGGTAGATTATTACTTCCAGATAAAGGATTAGACGTATGTAGCCGAAATTAAGGTAAGAAATGCCTTATATAGTGATTATCTGATAGAAACTAAGAAACTATAGGCACTGGAAGATTATAAGGCTTAGAAAGGCTTAAAAGGTGCTTTCTATGTATGCTTCTATAGAAATCAGATGTATCTTTTCAGTACCAATATCATCAAACAGTACGGTATCAGATAGTAGAAATATTGTAAGCGTACTACAATGGGTAAAGATGATTATGTACTGAAGGATGTGGTACTAGTACCAACAGATAAGGCTACTAGGTACGATCTTCTGGATGGTAAATGGATAAAAAAGTAATCCCACCTACTGTAATGGTAGATGGGATTGACTCTATTCTTCATTGGCGGCTTTAAGTTCTTCTATTTTGGCTTGAGCACTTTTAAAATTATCAAATACTCCGGATGCATATTTAATGAATACCGTACTACCGGACTTTCTTTCTAATTTTAAATACCAATTCGCTTCGCAATTCTTTACATAGTATCCTACTTCAAAGCCATCATCTGTTCTAAACTTATTCTCTAGATAATCCGGATTTGCAGCAATATCAGAATCAACTTCAGAAGCCAGCTTTGTAATTGCTTTGTTAATTTCTACTAAATCACTATATTCTATCATTGCTCTATTTTCGTCTTCTTCTAATCTATAAAAATAGACATCATTTGTACTTTTAAAAATTCTTATATATGCATTAAGTGTACTAGAGGTAAAATATATTTTAGGCATATAAACATCTATGAATTTTATAATAGAGCCAGTTTTGGAGTAATATTCCTCATACTTCGTTATTTTTTTTACATCCTCATTGCTCTGTGCAAAGCTCGATAATGGTACAAGAATAGCCATTATTACTAATAATTTTTTCATAATTACAATTATATAATTTAAATTGGATTAATCTATATCTTCAGCATCCAGAATCTTATCTAATTCTGCTTCCTTATCTTCTGGGATGGGTTGTAGTAAGCCATCATCCAGTACTACCTTTGAATCTTCCATAACTACTTATTCAGTATTTTATTAATCACTTTATCTATCTGCTTAGTGTATCTTCTATATACCACATACAGTATAGCAGGAATGATAAATACATATACTATAAATTCTGAAAAGTCATAAAAGCGTTTATCCCAATCATAAAAAGTATAAGGATAATACTTGTGGTCTGTAAAGGGGAAAAAATAGCTAGATGCATTAAATATTTTTTCACCCATTAGTAGGTACAGGTTAGCAAAAGCCCAAATAAGGTATATCACCCAAATGGGCTTATTAATTACCCCTTTTGGATTATTAACTAATGGCTTACCACAATGATTGCAGAATGAAGAATTATCTTCTATCTCTTTACCACAATGTTTACAATACATATTCTAACAAATTATCTGAATCTTCTATAACAATAAACATCCTAGATGTTATTTCTTTTTATCAAGTTCAGGTAATGCTAAGGGTAGGCTTAACTTAATTCTATGAATATTCTGCTTCCCTTTTTGGTATTCGTAAGAACCACAAGCTTTAGCTTCTGTATTCATATCTACATCTATCACCTTAGCTACTTTAATAGATGCTCCTTTTGTGCCTACTTCGCCATTAACATTAGCAGTACTTCCTTCATCTACTTCTACTGCTATGTCAAAATCAATCTTTAGATAGTGTGTAATATCATCAGCATCGTTAGTGATTATTTTTGATTCCCAGTAGCCACCTTCCCCAGCTATATTTTTAGTGGGTATAGAAGCACCTTTAGCTTTAAGTGCTTCATTTGATTCAGTAACACCATCTACTATCTGCAATAGGGAATCTTTTATAAACTCTTTTATATCCATATATTTAATATCATCAAAGTAATCTGAATCAATTTACTTTAGTTATCGGGATTATCATAAATGGTTTTTGTTCTTTTAGTGTATTTGTGCCATAGATTTCTTCTAGGTATTTCTTAACATCTTCATTCTGGGAATTATGTAAATCTATTTGCTGTTCTTTTAATAGTTCACTAGGTAAGAAGGTCTTAAATTCTAGGATATTATCAGGATGTTTAGTACCTAACAGCACCCCATCCTTAGTACTGGCAAAGATGGAATTAGGATAGCTTGCGTTATTGACATCTTTAATTTGGCATACATTATTATAGACAAAAAAATCTTCCATAACTTCATCCATACTTAAAGAAGTATCTTTTATGTATCGTTCCCTATATCTGCTAAAGAAGTGCGGAGTATATACAGCTAGTGTATCAAAATTCTTGCCACTTAACATAAATGCGTATATACCATATTCTCTATAGATGTATGAATATAGCACAAATAACATCCCATTCTTCTTGTAGTCATTCTTCCCAAAGCTATATAGTATCATACAGTGATTAAGGCTGGTTTTCCTACTTTTGAAATGGATGGGCTTTAATCTGATTATATCCAGTGTAGAAGGTGAAGCCATAACCTTTTTTCTAAATACCTTTTCAGCATCTACAATCTTGTATCTGATAATCCCATTATAATCTTTCCGGATTTCAGACCAGATTTCCTTATATGTCATTGTATCTACAACCATACTATATCTGGATTATCTTAACTGGTTTTACTTTCTCTTTAGCATAATCTAGGGTAAACTTTGTACCCCTACTATTACCATCCCAGAAGGCTAGCACACAATCACATTCATCTACTATCAGCTTATTTCTTTCTAGTGGAGCACCCTTACCATACTTATCATAGTTAGGGAAGTATTCTATAAGTTTAAGCCCTTTCTTCTTTGCAAACTCTCTAGCATAGGTATCAGCCCCTTTAGTACCCCCAGAAACAATAGTATCAGGGATGTATTTTAGATATGCTTCTATATCTACTGGGGGGCAGGTTCTACTACCTATAATAGCTAGTTTCATCTTTTTTATTTGATTGCAAAAATACCATATTATTCCAATATATATGTATTAGCATTATTGATTTTGGCTTTTTTTAGCAAAAACTGTCAATATAACATATTTTTCTTGTTAAATAATGTATTTGGCATCAGAAGATAACTAAGATTTTATACCTTTACAAAATTTAATAGAATATATGGTAAAGAAGCTAAATAATATAAGTGCATTTGATGTTACTTTTAAGAACAGTAAAAATGTACCCTTTCAAAGGTGGTATCCGTATATAGAAGGATATTCGCCCAATTTTGTATTAAGTCTTATTGAAAAGTATTGTAAGGATGCTACTTTAATCTATGAGCCTTTTGCAGGTACTGGAACTACACTATTTGCTTCTGATATGAAAGGAATTAATACTGTTTATTCAGAAGTTAATCCTTTGTTAAGGTTCTTAATTGATACTAAGATTTCCGTAATGTCCTTATCCGAAAAGGAAAGAATGGATCTGGCTTCTGAATTAGAAAAATTAATTCCAAATGTACTGATAGAAGTAAATAATAGTACACCATCTGAAGAACTTAACCAATCATATACTAATGCCTTTGGGGATAGCATATATTTCCCAGATGAAGAATTTACATTAATCCTTAAACTAAGAACATACATAGATTCAATATATAATAATAAACTATTAGCAGATATATTAACTGTAGCCGTCTTATCTTCTTTGTTGTCTGTATCCTACTTGAAAAAACAAGGTGATGTAAGGTTTAAGACCAAAGCAGAAAGGGCATATCAGGAATATATGAAAGATGTACTTCCATCGAGGTTAAAACTAATGGTTGAAGATATAATGAATCTAGATTATTCTATGTCAAAGAAGCATACCTTAGTATGCGAAAATGCTAAGAATATAGGTCCAGAATCGTTAGAAGAAAAGATTTCCGCAGTAATTACTAGTCCTCCTTATCTTAATGGTACTAATTATTTCCGTAACACCAAATTAGAACTTTGGTTTTTGGGATATATAAAAAAAGATACAGATTTAAGGTATTATAGAGATGAAGCTCTTACCAGTGGTATTAATGATGTTAAAGCATCATATAGTAAAAACTGTGAGCAGTTAAATAGTAAAACATTAACCAAAACATTATTAGAACTGGATAGTAAAGCCTATGATAAAAGAATACCACTAATGGCTAGGTGTTATTTTAATGAAATGATACAGTTATTTAGTGGTATGGCAGACAAACTAAAGGAAAATTCGTACATACTTGTAGATTTAGGTGATTCCATCTTTTCAAATGTTCATATTAAAACAGATATTATACTAGCAGAAGTATTGAAGGATTTAGGTTACAAACTCAAAGACCGCATAGTATTAAGACAAAGACGGTCTAGAAATGGTGAATTAATATCCCAAGTACTACTAGTAATGAAATATAATAGCAATAATGGCACTATCAAAGAAACAAAAGTGGGATAGGTTTATTTACGATTTACCACACCACCAGCTTCCTTATTCTAAGAAAAACTGGGGTAATTCTAATCATTCCCTTTGCTCATACCAGGGCAAACTAAAACCAGCCATAGCACATTTTTTAGTAGATACATTTGTACCACAAAAGGGAAGATTATTAGATCCCTTTTCAGGGGTAGGTACTATTCCATTTGAAGCGGCTTTAGATAATAAAACTTCATTTGGGATAGATATAAGCCCATTAGCTTATATAGTATCATCTGCAAAAGTACAAAGATGTAATAGGGTGGATTGTTATGAATACCTACACCAAATGGCAGAGTATATTAATACCCATACAGTAGCAGATGAATATAGAAGCATACACGGTCAATTTGGATTAAATAAGACATTAGCAGATTATTATAATGAAGACACATTTACAGAAATACTGTTAGCTAGATTGTTTATTTCAGAAAATCCACCAGTAACACCAGAACAGATGTTAGTAGTGGCTTCACTCCTTCATATACTACACGGTAACAGACCCTATGCCTTAAGTCGCAAATCGCACCCTATTATACCTTATGCCCCTACTGGTGATTTTATCTACAAAAACCTAATAGTTAAGGTTACGGAAAAGATGGAAAAATCACTAGATGTATTACCTAAAAGACGTTTCAAAGATGGAAAAATCTTCTTAGGTGATTCTACAAAAAAATGGGATGATGAAATAGATGAATTGGACGCTATTATTACTTCACCTCCATTCTTTGATAGCACTAGATTCTATTCTGCAAACTGGATAAGATTATGGTTTACTGGATGGGATGCAAAAACATTTGCAACAGAACCAGCCAAATACATAGATGAAAAGCAAAAGATAGATTTTGATGTATATAATCCTATCTTTGAACAAGCTAAAGAAAGATTAAAGCGAAGTGGGTATTTTGTAATGCACTTAGGCAAAAGTAATAAGTGTGATATGGGGCAAATTCTTCAAGAAAAATCTAAAAGATGGTTTGCCCACTCAGAACTTTTTATAGAAAACGTAGAAAATTGTGCTAAATTCGGAATACACGATTTAGGAACTGTTACAGATCATCAGTATCTTGTAATGCACTAGAATTAATAAAGGTTGGGGCTACCCAACCTTTATTATTCTTACCTAGAAGCCCAATCTGTTCTTATTGCTTTCACTTAGTTTATCTACCAGATTGTTATCTTCTATAAACTTCTTTAGTTCTGCTATACGCTTTGTAAGGTCAGTATTATTCCTAACATTTAGGTATTTATCTACAGCAGCATCTACATCAATGTTTGTATTATATATTGGTGTAGGACTTGATAGTAATTCCAGATTAGCCCCAGTAAGTTCCGATAATCTAACTAGTTCTTGTGGCGTATAGAAATCACTAGCCCATCTAGCATTTTTATTTTCATTAGCTTCAGCAGATAGCAAACAGGCATTTTCTTTAGTTAAAGGGTAGAAATACTTAGAAGGTAAGATGTGGTCGATATGCCAACTACTAGTATTATTTTTGTCTAATGGTTTACCCGTCTTAAAGCATTTACTATCAAATCTTTCAAATAGTTCATCTACATCTATCTTCTCATCAACACCTTCGGCCAATTTTGCCAATAAATCACCTAATCTTCTTTTAGCAGCCGCTTCTCTATGTTGTTCAGATGTACGCTTCGGATTACCTACTGCATTAATAGAGGCTTTGCAGCATCTACATTCTAACTGCTTTTCTAATATACTCCATCCACTATGCCCGCTAAAGTGACTAGCAGGAAGTATTCTGCCACAAGTTTTACACTGCTTCCAGTATGCTTCTTTGTTTTCTACTGCTATATGGAAGAAGTTTGTCCAGAACCTATAACAAGCTAATGAATCCGCAGAACGTAACTCTTCATCCCAATGTAGCCAAGTATCAGGCAAATCAGAAGTAATAGCGTGAACATAGCCACAGTGAGGGCATATCCATTCAGCCGTTTCAGCCAATTTTTTACCATCTAATAATTCTTGCCCTACATTAATATGATTTAGGGATTTACAATTAACACAAGTATATGATACCCAAATATCATTACTATTAACATCTGGTAATCTATCTATACCAGTTCTATTTTTAGGAGATCTTCTTGCCATATTGATATGGTTAAAAATTTGTTTGCAAATTTAGCTAATTGTCTCTTCTTCAGCGAATTAGAAGAGTTAAATAATGCTCTTCTCCAGATAGAAGATTACCGTATAAACGGAAATTTTTAACTATATCTTACTGATTTTTAATTACTAATAGCTATGTTCTAATATACAAGAAATACCGTAGAATCTGTGGTATTTTCGCATAATACAAAAAATCCAGCCCTTTAGGACTGGATTCTATACATATTATATAATATAGGTATTACTAGCTTTCAGTAGGTGTATTCTTTGCTTCTGCCTTCTTTATCATACGGTACTTCCTTTGTCTTTCTGCATTGGTTGTATCTGTGTGCGTTTTCCTATATTCCTTCTGATACTCTTTGTATTCCTTACTTCTAACGTATGATGGAGCAAACCTTTCTTCATAAGCACCTTCTATTTCCTTCGTACCTATACCATCAGGTGTAAACTTACTGTAGATCTTATGGCTTCTGGAATCCAGAAGTAGCTTTGTTTCCTTCTGTTCGTTATCATAGATACTAATGATAGTACGCATTTTGAAGCCATCTACCCTTTCTATGGAAGCCCAGCTTATCATTTGGTGTACTATGTCATAGCGTACCTTTTCATCCGTTACACTGGCTACATCATTTATAATTGTACCTTCATATTCCCCAGTATATTGTAGTAGTAAGTTCTGGTATTCTTGCATCTGGTTACGGAATTTCACTATTTCCTTTTCCTTAACTTCTATTTTCTTATTGATTTCGGTAGTGAAAGATACGGCTTTGGCTTCATTCATAGTACCTTCTACATAGGCTTTATATTCTATCTTTTCTGCTCGGCTACGCATACCATCTATATCCTTCTGGGCTACAACTATCTTATTTCCCAGAAGTTCTATCTGGGCTTCATAGGCTTCCTTTTGGCCTTCTGCGTTGTTAGCCATCTTAGCAGTATATAAGGGGGCAGCTACAGCCCACAAAGCGGAATCTACCATATTTATATTTATAGTAGTCTTACATCCACACTTAGTACAGTGGTAGAAGTTTCTAGCTTTAACTGCCATCATAATCTTTCCGCAGTCAGGGCATCTAAGAATAGCTTTACCAAAGTAATAGGTGCTATACTTTTTCTTAGGTTCTATTACATTCTTCTGGGATATTGCCTTTACCTTATCTACCATTTCCTTAGTGACCAGGGCAGGGTACACATTACCATCAGTCTTTAACTTTGCTTTATTCCCTTCACTGGAAGGAAGGCCAGCATAAGCATAGTTATTAAGAATCTTACTAATGGCAGTCTGGGCGGTTAAGTATGATTTATCTGTGAAGATACCCATTTCTTGCACTTCCTTAGCCAGACTTCTATAGCTATATCTGCCAGAAAGGTACATAGTAAATATCATTTTCACCACTTCTGCTTCATCATCCTTAACTACTAGGCGGTTGTTTTCATCTGTGGTATATCCGTAAAGGATGAAGCCACCAGTGAAGTAACCATCTTTTCTTCTGGCATCCTTACTACGCTTAAAGCGTTCCTTCTTTGTTCTCATTTCGGATTCTGCCATTTGTGAGAAAAGAGTAAATACTACTTCAGCACCTTCATTAATACTGCCATCCCTATTAAACAAAGTAATAGATGGATTCTTAATAATAAGTTGTACATTATGGTTAGTCAGATATTCCAGTACAGAAAAGTTAATCTTCTTTCTTCTGGCTATACGGCTAACTTCCCAACAGTAAACACAGTTTACACCTATGCCAGATTCTATAAGTTCCTTCATCTTATTTAATCCGGCACGATCTTCTTCCTCTAGTTTAATACCAGATTCCTTTTCACAGATGGGTATTATATCTTCTGGTGTGTAGCCATCATTAATAGCCATCTGGTAGATTTCCCTTTCTTGTTCGGTGAAGTCTTGTGCTTCAGTCGATACCCTAACTAATAGTATTGCCTTCATATTCTATGTGTTTATTTGTTTCTGGATGCAAATGTACATAGAAAATAACAAAACTACAAAAAAATATAAGAGAATTACAAGCATTGGAGAATATGCTTTCTCTGGTTGCAGCGGCCTGACATCAGTAACCATTCCCAACAGTGTGGCAAGCATTGGAGATAGGGCTTTCTATAATTGCACCCGCCTGACATCAGTAACTTGCCAAGCAAAGAATGTACCAACTACGGGAGATGACTGTTTCTATAATGTTCCAAAAAAAACAGCCACACTTTATGTTCCTGAAGAATCTGTCAATGCATATAAGTCCGCAAACGAGTGGAAAGACTTTGGTACAATTCTGCCAATTGTTGAGCCAGTCTCTATCCTGGGCGACGCTAATGGTAACGGCGAGGTTGAGATAGGTGACGTTACATCTGTGCTGACGCTGATGGCGACACCGGATGCCACCGGTTACGACAACAAGGCCGCTGATGCCAACGGCAATGGCGAGATAGAAATTGGTGATGTGACTACAATCCTGACGATAATGGCTGGCGGTGAGTAAAGTCCAAGCATTCTAATCTTTAACATAAAGCAATATGCAAGGTGAGAAGCGGTTGCGTAGAACTGCTAATAGTTTTAGCTGCCACTTTTACTGATGTTTATCGAACAATTAGCACAAAACAACAATTCCCGGCTGGCAGACACCAGTCGGGAATTATTTGTGTAATTTCGTGTCTGTCATAATGTTCATAATGTTTGCATTCCAAAATACAGAAAATAAATAGTCCCACCGATTTTTCCTGCCGAATTGCTTGTGGTATATGTCTGATGTTTTGTATTTTTGTATGGCAGATTTCAGAATTTTGCATATCTTTGTTTGCACAAAAGACAGTATTTAAAGTAAATTGTTTGTTATGAAGAGAGGGGTGCTCTATTACATTCTTGTTTTGTTTGCTTTAGTTTCATACGGGCAAAGTGTCGAGACTAGTGAGATAGACTCATGTGGAGTGTGTCACGTTAAAACTTCGTCCAGGTCTTTTGTTATAGGAAATAAAAAGTTT